>Ga0224511_10000748_pt1 | contig 17047 bp, 6 predicted proteins | sample SF_May12_sed_USG_2_FD_169988 | JGI IMG/M metagenome (GOLD analysis project Ga0224511, IMG submission 169988) | Sediment microbial communities from San Francisco Bay, California, United States - SF_May12_sed_USGS_8_1 | ecosystem: Environmental > Aquatic > Marine > Sediment | place: USA...
GGTAGGAAGCGGGGGGGGGGGGGGGGGGGGGGGGGGGGGGGGGTGGGGGGTAAAGTAGTTGTCTGTCGGGGCAATTGGAGCCTACGTTGTATTGAAGCTGTCCATCATTGGTGATGAAAGATGCCACAACATTTGTCTTCAGCGCCACTGCTAGCGCAAAATCGGCACTTGTTATGAATGAATTTATTATAATATTACTCCGTGTATTATCCAAAACGGCTAGTGTCTACTTATTTATATACACAATATTAAGTATTGCAATGCTCTAAGTTCTAAATTGAAGATCTAGATGTTTATTTATTAACATATGTGTTTATCACAATAACCTTTTCTTTTGTGTACACACCTATACGCTTTGTATTTTCGAGTCCTATTATTTTTATGATTATATGACTCTATTACTTTTGTAAGCCGTACATTCGTCATTGGGTGTACTATGTTTTGTATTTATTTACATTTGTATGTACAGTTTTTTGCTAATACTGCCCCGAATAAGGGTCTAATGCATATGTAAATAAAAGTTGAAAGTTAAATAGTCAATCGCTAAACAAGGAAACCTTGCCTAATATCAGTTTTACGAGTTTGCAGTTTGATTGTATGCTTCGACTATACGAGTAAGAAGCCGTCAGCACTAAATGCAATTATTCCTGCCAAATAAAGTAAGATGTAGCTATCATACACAACATTAAGTAAAATGTCAAGTGCTAAGCTTTCTCTACAAATCAATAGCTTTAATGTACAGTAAACTCAGAAATCTCGGTGCGGTAGGTTTTTACGCGCAAAAGTATTTAAGACTTCACGGGGTCTTAAACTCACACTATCGTCATTGTATTGTCAACAAAGTATTTCAGAATTTAACAAAAAAGCTGTAATAGTTGCGATGGAAAGGAAAACTGACTGCTGAAGAGATGGTCTGCGCACACATGGTAACAATGAATAAGGTCATCATGCTCTGCCGTGGTCCAATTTTCCTTCATTGCTTTCTTGAATTATTCTGCCATTCATCAAGCACTAGCGGATCCAGGGGGGCGCACCCGGCGCGCGCCCCCCCCCTAACGGCCGCGGACCTATGATTTTTTATGCCCAAAACGCTATTTTTCATTGTATTCTTCGCTCGCTTCGCTCGCGATTAATTTTAAGCTTAATTTTAATAGAAATATGGCCAAAAACACGCTAAAAATGACTTTTACTTCAAACTTCAACACTTTCAATGATTTTCTAACCCCCCACCCCCACCCCCCGTTGACAAAGTCCACCCCCCCCCCTAAGGTCAAATCCTGAAGAACCGCCATTGTCAAGTGTAGCAGACGACTGTTTGTTTACAATTTTGACAGGTGCGCGCGTTTGGCAGGTGCGCGAAAAATCAAACTCCGATTGAAGAGTTGCGCAAGAAATTAAGCCTACGAAAATAAAGTAAACTTACGAAAGTTTAGTAAAACGCACTTTAGAGATTTTGAAACTTTGCTTAAGCAAAACAAGTTACGAACGAACTTACGCAAACTTTAGTAAAACGGGCCCCAGGTGTAAGTGTCACAATCCATTACGGAGTCATCAGTCGTCATATTCTCACATTTCACACCAGGCGAGTGGCTGCTGTGTTATAATGATTTACACAATTTGAGGAGAATTACGACGTTTGCACTGAAGGTCTTAGACATTTAGAATTGGATACGTATGAGGAAAGGTTTCAAGTAAATTATATATACCATATATTTAACATAAACTGTTTTTGTATTATTTATAAAAACAGTTTATGTTCAATTTTTCGTTACGCCCTGTTAACTTGTTTCTTCTTACAAACAAAATCAGCCTAAGCAGAAACACTTAAAGTAGGAGGTAGCACACATATAACATGAAATTGTGCTATGGTTGAATGTTTTAAAAAGTTATTTTTGAAAGATTTTTTATAAAAAAAAATGGTTCTTCCAACAAATGTTGAGTTACCGCTTTGGTCTGAATGCTTCTTATGCCTTCCTTATCGTAGTAACCTTTTAAGAGTTTGTTGTTTTATTTTACTGTGTGCTGCTATTTAATATTTATTGTTTGTTTGCTTTATGTTTTCTGAAGCATTATACCATTGCGATAGCTTTTCTCAAATTGTGCACTTTTGCAAGCTTAACTTGTATGTCGGTTAAATAGCTTTTCAAAGCTAATGTTTCCTTGCTATTCTACGTATGTAGTACTTATACCGGCGATAGATCAAGTTTGACTTGACTTGACTTGTACGGTCAATGACTGTCATTGGTGTTACAGGACATGTTTGTCTTTTCAGTCTCGTCTGTTTCCAGACAGGACCTATTTATAAAGAAATGAAATCAATCTGTTGTATAAAAGGCAACACGCGATAGACGTATGTATCGAGATAAATGTTACCCCGATACTTCAATGAACGTATCGACATAACGCTTGTAATGACTTCTGTTGCTCCAACAAATACGAAAAAACACTTTACGTCAAATGTTGCAGGTGCGTGTAGCCAGCGATACATAAATGATTTACTTTTCGATTGGCCCAAATGACGTTATGCGTAATGACGTTACGCAAATTCCCGCTATTTTGTCAGCAAAACTTCATTTCAGATGGTCCAACAAACGGGTTGTCAATACGTCAATTGCCGCACAGGAATACACCATTAATTACATGTTCTTATTTTTAAAAATACATTTCTTTTGAAACGTTGAAAAGCTTAAACCATTTAACTTTAAGTGTTTAAGTGTTTATTACTTTACAAAAAATAACGTAATGCACATGACCAGTTTGTCTTTCCAATGTTGTCTTTAACCCGACGGAACCCATTTATAAAAGAATGAGAACAAACTGTTGTATAAGGCAATGTTAGGTTATAGTAGGCATCACGCGATATGCGTATAAATAACGTCGTGAAGATGTGTTACCAGAGAACCGTTATCCTGACACTTCAATTAGCAAACAGAAACACAACGTAAGGGAAATGGAATACTTGGTTTTTATTCTCTTAAATATATTTTTGTTCTGAAATGATGAGCTGCTTGAAGTATTGAAATTAAAGTGTTTAAGTGTTTGTACAAGAAATGTTTTAGACTCGGTTAATTTTTTTAAGTTGGCTGTAAAGGGGATATGTCCGATCATTTAATCAGCTATTTATCAGCTATTTATTAAATTTTTTAATATAAAGTTGTAAGGTATCGTCAAAAAGTATAAAATAATAACATAATACAGAAATATATTGCAAAATACGCAAAAAATGTATTCACGATATGTACCGATAAATTGTTGATTGCCCATGAATCTCGGTTATTGTTTACCTACAATGATGACTCCATTCGTTATTAAACTAGTCTCGGAAGTTTACGGACTTTTTTGGAGAGTGTTGTCTTCCGAAGAAATGACCGATGGGGTTCTGATTGGTCGGACTCTAAATTTAAATTGTTGCACTCAACAGGCAAATTGTAATTCTGGATTACCTGCCCCTTACTACTATTAAAACGCTGAGAATGATTTTAATATTTCAGTTAGAAATATCTCGCTTAATGTGCATTTGTTGGCATTAGTTTTTGTTATCGAAACACTTATTTTTGTGTCTCCTACATAATTGTAATTAGTGACAGAATCGGACATACACTCTTTAAGACGCTAGATTGCGCATTTGGTAAAAGCGACGGCTAGCCAATCTAGGGTCGATTGTTCAACTCGGGTATATGCGTCTTAGTCTGATATTTTTCTCGCACTATATTATATAGTATTATATAACTTATTCAAATATAAGTGTATGGGCCAGTGGCCATATATATCACACAAAAAGCACTTGGAGCATGGTGTATAGCAATGATATAAGGTCATATCAATGTTCATGTACTACAACTAAACCTAGATGAAACGAGGAATGGCTAATTATAGATTTTAGCGTTGTTTGTATTGCTACATATTTGATTGACGAGACATGAGTAAATAAAAGCCTGCCTTATCGGAAAGTCCTAGGACATGAAGATTTGTCCTGCGACCACGCGTTTCGGTTTCCTCAAAGAATACTGCTGAGTTATCTTTCACACACAGGCAACTTTGTTACGGTACATTATTTCATATTGTATAATTTAATGTGAGAACAAGAGAACGTCCTAAGGAAGCATAGCCTGCATGGGGAGAAGCAGCATCGGTTGTATTGAAGCTGTTCATCAATAATAATGCAAGATTGCACACCACTGACGCCCCCATCCCCCCTAGCGCATGAGCGGAATTCTATTTTCAAATGTAAGAAACAAACAATTTATAATCCCAGAGAACCAGAAAAAAATAACTGCAAAATGATTTCGTTGTTTTCCACTATTATCCACATTGACAATATACGATACTGAATGGACAGATAAGCCGTTACAAGTCATTGACTGTCAGGAAAAAACTGTTGTCTTGTCATGCCAAGTGTAAAATGGTTTAAAACGTTTTTCATGTACATAGACGGAGGTAGTTAGGGTTTTTAAGATATTAATTCTTCAAAGTTGACAGGAATCGATCATGAGTCAACAGTTTCGGATTACGTGGACACGTGATATATCGCCAAAGAAGCACTCGGCGTGTGTTTTGGACTTTGTTTGTTTGCGGATATCATATTGCCACAAAATAACATATAATGGTATTTATTTATACCGAATTAAAAATGGTTTACACGCATTATCACTCTAGGAATATTTTATACGCAGAAAGTTTTAAATCTGTTAGCTCGAAATGGCTTGTTTTCTGTCGATAAAGCTAAAACATACATGCATATATATAATAATTATTATATAATATATTCACACATGTACGTAGAGTCTAGTTTATTTTACAGTTTTGGAATAAAACCCTGCGGGAAAACCTTACAGATAACGCAGGTTCTTTTAAATTATACTTAGTAATGAAAAACTTTTGAACTTTTCAACAACTGTCAATGTTATTTATTCGCTACGCCTTCTTTTGTGTGCGTCGAGTTTTACTGTTTATGTTTCTGTACGGGCCATATTGTCATGGTGCCCTTAAACTTGACATAGTCTGCCGAGACTGCAACATCTTTTTCTCTGAACATCTACATATTCAATTTCTATGAATACAAAACACGAATCGCTCATTTCTTGACATTTGTTTGTCTGTAACTGCCACTAACGTTAAATGTGGCGGTCTCTCGTATGATCGTATTCATTGATACCAATCGTAACAACTCGGCCATTTCCGTGCATCTGGTATCCGATGTTTATGTTTTCCGAAAATGAGTTGTTCCGATTGACATATCAATACACGTGACTTTAGCGCACTAGAAGACCGCAGCCACGTGACAACATATGAAAAATCACCTAAACAGCATTGTGTTGATTAAAGTGTTAACTAAATAAATAGCCCAGTTGTTATTAACAGATGTGCGCTCGGGGATATTTTTGCAAATGCATCAGAATATAAATTGAAGAGATGTTCAAACAAAGAATGTTGTAAACAATGTAGATATGTCATGCTTAAGGGCACCATGACAAAATGGCCCGTACAAAAACTAACATAAGGGACGACACAAAAACTCTTACAACATCATGACGCAACAGACATTTAGAAAACATTTATTTTTGTGTTTTTCGGATTTTTCATTTTTTATTTTCTTTTTTATTGATAATTTCTTAAAGGAATTCTCCAAGAATACTAAATTTAACCAGAAAAACTTTCGCTGGACACAGAAAACAATAATGTCTATATTCATTACCAAGGGTTACAATGGTATATTACATTATCTGTGAGCATGCTCATATTTTAAATAATTTTACCAATACCGATGTACAATATAACATTTTTTAACTTGTGTGTATGATGTTTTTTTCTTCACATTTAAACGTTTTGTATAAAAGTGTACTTTTAGGAAAATGTTTTAGATTTTGATGTTTGAGTTTCTGAAGATAATTTTAAACGTTTAAAATCCTCATTCGGTTTCAATTATTTTCAACCAAGTTATTTACTTTAATTGCCTAAAGTTAATTATATAACGTATTTAAGGAGAAATGTTGTAAATCATTTTGCGACAAGAAATTTTCTCAAGATGAATTTCAACATGGCATATCTCTGAATTAGGAACAAAATAAAGTCATATACACATCATTTGCATCATATTCTCATCGTCAGTGAGTAAATCGTCATGGTAAGAAACCTTATTAACATGCAATGCATTTAATGAGATCACGAATTTCACTGTAGCAAATTAGCATTGAACTGTTAACTTTTGATTTATTTCACGTTAAATTCAATCAAACGAGTTAATTTAAATTACGTTTATTACCATCATATTGAGAATTCATATTTAATTATGAAGTCGAAATTGTGCTAGAACGAAGAACCCATATGGTTGCAGGTAAATAGACAAAATGATTGTCTTGTTTAAATGTTGAAATTTTAAATGCACTATTATTGAATGTTAGTAAACTACAGATCTAGTTCCAATGAACAACGATCGTTTCATAGTTGGCTAATGGCTCTTTAGAAGATATAACAAATACGATTATTAGAAAACATGTATAATTATATCAAATTATAACGATGTCAGTGGCAGATCAAGACCTTATGGGGGATGGGGGTGAACTTTGTCAATTGGAGCTAGGGTAGAAAATCATTAAAATAAATTAAAGAGATGTTCAAACAAAGAATGTTGTAAACAAGTAGATATGTCATGTTTAAGGGCACCATGACAAAATGGCCCGTACAAAAACTAACACAAGGAACGGCACAAAAACTCTTACAACATCATGACGAAACAGACATTTAGACAAACTATATTTTTGTGTTTTTCGGATTCAAAAACTTTGAAGAAATTAGGAAATTAAGCGTTTAACGCATTACAAATAATAGCTCTGCTACCGTTAGGGGGTGGGGGATCCGCTTGTACGTGTAGATATAGCTATTTTACAGAATTCCGAGAGACGAGTAGTAAATTCACGATGACAAATCACCAACACGACTTTCATCCGAACAAAGCTCCCCTTATTCGCATCTTTTACAACCGATACAGATCACCTTTAGCTATTTGTTATAAACAAATCACTTCTACAAAAACTACAACATCTAAAACACAATCGTCTTTGAAAGAAGCCACAGAAAGGACAACAAACTACATATTCCCGGAGCGAAAATAAATCTAACAACTCCGATCTACAGCAGAGCAACCTTATAATCGATCCTCCGCATGGAGAGGCTAATTACAAGTCACTAATTACTAGTGTAATTGGATTTCAACGCCAATGCCGCGTGTCTGGTTGAGCACCTTATGGCAATATAAATGTATTTAAAACTTGGTAGGGACAGAGGGGATTTGGCTCTGTGGTAAAACACTCTACTGCCGAACCAGGGATTGCAAGTTCGACCCCCCCCCTCACTCCTACTAAAATTACTAAAAAGAGAGATATGTACTGGTTCTTCCCAGGCAAAAATGCTCCCGTGTATCAGTGCTTTACACTGGGCACGTTAAAGAACCTGGTTTGTCATGTGTGGTGGGCTGCTCCAGTATCTTGCACTTTGGGCCACTAAAAGAAACTAACTATCTGTTTGCCCCGACGCCGAATGGGCAAAGCCCGAGTGCGTCGCTAAACAAAAGCAATACCCCCCCCCTAGGGACAGACTGAAACTGACATTTCAATTAAGATGACATATTATGACCAAACAAACGTTTGTATGCCATAAAGTAGTGTCTGCTTTGTAGAAGTCTTTTTAAGGAATGATTCTTATTTTGGTGCTGTATTTACATTTTGTCTGAGTAATTTAAAAGTTTAAACTTTCTCAAAACATTTTCAAAAGAAATAGTAATAAAATTATCCAGCTACCGTCCGAATTTTACAGCGTTAATGAGCAAGTGACGTTGTTTTCATTGGTCAAACGACGTTACGCTGACCAATAAACGTTCTTTTAAATAAGTAAACAATGACGTCATTTTGGCGCGTCAGGGCCGTGTGGGTCATGCAAAATGAACGTCGTTTTTGTATTTAGAAAATAATAAGCGAATGTAAATATATAGTTTTGTACAAGCACGAAGGCTGTTTCGTTGATCTGTCAGTTACATGCATCATATTGCGAAGAACATTCCACGAGTTGGAAACTTTAACTCGAGAAATCAACACAAAACCGCCTTATATATTACTTTTGAAATATGATACTAAAGCACTTGTTATATTCTGTAATATGTATCCTTATTTAAACTAATTGCTATTGGTTGAAACATTCCGGTAATAACTTAGATCTCAAATTCCAAACAAAAATCAAAGCGCAGTTTACAATTACATTACAGTGGCACATGCTTTTAACGATAAAACATATTTTAAACCACGCGTTTTGCAGGATTTTAACGACGTCAAAATACAGTGTATGTGCAACAGACGATGCCATGTTCTTTATTTCCGACTAGGAGGAAATTAATTATTTAACAGTTAGAAAATATATTTAACTTACATTGCAACATCTGTATATTTTAAAATCGTCGACGAACACCAAACACAAAGTTTAGGGTTGGCAAAAAATGTAGGGTCGGTCGGGTTAGTGGAAACAAACAACTTTTTTTACGCCTAATGCATACTCGGTAGTTCCATATCTGTCAATAAGGATCATTTATAACGGTGCATGGTCAAATTTAACCCAAATGGATTAGGGTTTAGCTTGTCAGTTGACAATCTGGCCTTGTAAATACAAAAGAAACATTTCTGTTTGTGATAAACCTTATCACACGAACAATAGAAATAAATAGAAAGTAGAGAAGATTTAAATTTTGCTTAACTTTGCATTATGTACTGTGTGCGTATTTATTACAATATAGAAAGTGGAATGTATGCGTTTTTAACATAAAACGGGATGTAGTGATGTAGTGTACGCCAAGCTATAACCCAAGTCGTATGAAGTGGACAATGTCAAATTAAAAATAAATGCACCATGACCAAAAGCCCACGCTACAACAAAACTAGTCGACCTAACAATAACCCACAAACCACGAACCACCAATACTTCCGCATACAGACATTGAGCATCGCTTCACAACAGGTCTTCATTTTCAAGCCTCTTTTTACAGTAAGTCTCTATCAACACAAAGTCTCTATCTACAGCAAGTCTCTATCAACACCAAGTCTCTATCTACAGCAAGCCTCTATCTGTACGCCCGCATACCAACATTGAGCATCGCTCTACAGCAGGTCTTGTTGTGCAAGTCTCTATCTGTACTTTCAGTTCTGCCAGGTGGTATGTGTCCTGCATCTCTATGCTGACAGACATCTGGAAGCGCTGGTTATGTTTATTATACAGCCGGGGGTCTAGAAATACACTCTGACAAAAACACTACGAGAACGATTGTAGGAGGGATTACATTGTACTAACTGCTTAAGGCTTACGACGCATAGCTGGCATCGTCAAATAAAAATGCACAAGTTTGTTATACAACTTACTTCAGATAGCAAAAAGTAATATGTTTGATATTTTAATTTAATATTTTAACCGTGTATTTTTTAAAACACTGTTGCAGAAATTATATACGTCTGATTAGAAATGTAAATACAGATGTATGTACTACATTTAGTAGGCCTAAATACCCAATCTGGATGTTTGTCAAAGATGCTAGGTCTGTATCTTGATATCCTTATAACAGGTCACACATTTTACCTTATGTTAAGTATACTAAATAAATTAACATTGCACAATAAATTGCCAAAACTACATGAGAATTAATGTGTTTTGCACAAAAATGTAAAAGTACAACACAATCAAAACGAAAAAGCAAACAAAAGCATTGCAGAAGCCGGGAATCGAGCCCGGGACCTCTCGCACCACAGTCAGTGTGGTGTCCCCTACTGAACGTATCGATTGAATTCAAGCTGTATAACTGTTTTAATTTAAAGGGTCATAACAGAAATAAACAAAGCCAACTTTGTGGGCCACACTTTTTCAACAGAGTCGTTTTATCTGCAACAGTATAACATGCATGGACAACTTTATTTGGTAGTTTCTAATATTTACGGGAGTAGGATATATTGTTTTACTATGGTTAAAAAGTAAGACAATTATTGTCAAAAAATATAGGCATAACCTCCGTAAGAAAAGAAAAACGGTGACGGCGTCAATCGGTCAGCGTATAAAACAACCATGTGAATGACAACGAGTACAGCTATTCGCTGGTGAAGAATACAAGTAATCCCATGTGAGATGTTTCTGTCTTACTGGGCTGGGAAAAGGGGTTTCCACACAAATAACATCAATCTGTACGAAGAGAAATGATAACGGATGAAATAAGACCGTTGTCCCAAAAGTCCTTAATCTCTACACTGTATGAAATTAAGCCTTGACAATGGAGCATAACACACGTCAGGAATACACGAAACGAAAGAATGTGAAATTAGACCTGAGTTCTATGTAGTAAACATGTTCAAGTGTTGGTAGACGGGAATTACACAGATGGAATACAAGTATCGTGATGGTCATACACTAGGGAGCTAGAAGATGATACATGATATTAGTCTTTTGTCTTGGTGGTAAAGTTATAAGTATCATGTTGACTAGTAAGTTATACACACACTCGGGGCACAGTTCATGTCTTCGATATTATGTATCTTGTAATATCTTATTATGAAAAAAATAGCCAAACGGCATTGAAATATTGTCCATTTTTTAATTTGGTGACTTCACTTAAGAAATGCAATAAGTGACTCTACCTAGACGATACATTGCGAATCATGTATAAAGTACATACACTGCCCGGTGATCAGATTGTGTGTGTGTGGCATGGATTTGTTTCTAGAATGGCTAGTAATGTTTGATTCTTATCATCATGTTCACAATCAGTCACCTTGAGTTTTGCAATTTCGTAAAACACTGCCCTCTGAACTATTAGAGCTTTTATACATATAATTATTAAGACACATTATTTATTGTTTAAAAGTTGTAAAGAAGATCTAAGATGTCGAACATAGTACTTAAAACATGCTTTACCAACCATAAAATTATGTTTAAAAAAGGTAAACTACTTTATGTGTTAATAAATTTTGAACACTATACATAATTTAAAGGTATACATCATTTTGTTCAGGCCGAAGTTTGCCTCGAGACTCAACATCGAAGCAGAGCACGAGATGACGGGATGGTGACGGCTCACACCTGGCATCAGGCGGGAGATAAATGTACTGAGAACCATTGAGTAATATTACAAAGCTACGGTTTTCGACATCAGGATAAAATCTTGTATTTTAAGTAATGAATAATCCAAATTCATTCATTTGATATTTTTGTCTAAGCAAATTTTTCGTTTCCACTCATTTAATATTATTTCTACGTTTACAAAATAATTTTCGACTTGCTTCATATTAATAATGACATTAAACAACCACTGGTATGGCGCCCAATAAATCATACACAAATCTTCCGCTCTCTCTAATCATACAAATAAGATTCACCTGCTATTATTCAGACTTCAACCACTTTACATCCTAGAAGCCAAATGCTCAGTTATACGTGATTGAAACATTTTCTGGATTCTATTCATTCCGGAGATTAATCGTGTTTACATTTTGATGGAGGGAAAATCCAGATACCCCGGTAACAATCGTAACAACTCGGCCATTTCCGTCCTAAAAGTCAAAGTGACACACATCCTAGAAGCCGAATGTACAGTTAAACCTGATTAAAACATTTTCCGGATTCTATTCATTCCAAAGATTAATCGTGTTTTGATTTGGATGGAGGGAAAATCCAGATACATCGGTAACTACAGATACACCTATCGGAGCACCTCGGCCATCTTCGGAAAAAAATCCTAAAGCACGGAAAAGGCCGAGCTTTTACGATTGCAGATGTACGTTATGTTTCCTGTTATTGGCAGTACAGGAATGCAGCCAGTGTCGGTGTTGATAGGTAATTATCTCAGAATGTCAGGATTCACATAATTCACGACAATTAAGCGATTTACGGCATTGGTTTCACGACAACCAATTGCCGTTTTTATGACTTCTGTAATTTTGGAGAACTTATGGAATAATTTCTGCATTCGTATATGATGGAAACACGTGCTTTGTGTGTTTAGTTTAAAAATAAAATTGAAATTTAATTGGAATGCGACCTTTCCCAACTCCGGAATATAGCAAAGCGGACTTTCCCTACTTTTGTGAAATAGGAAGGCGAACTTTAAAAGTAAAGTCAGGAACTAGACAGCAACGACTTACTCCATTTTCACTCTAAACAGCTTTAAGGCAACTCTTTACTGTTCCTTAACTTTTACATTAAATTTTATTGTTATCAATGGTTTAATGAATATACTTATACGAATTAATAATCACATAATGGATACTTTTTTAAGGCCATAAAAACTATGTCGGTTTAAACCCATACACTTTTAGATGTAATTAGTCTTGAGGATTTTGAGAAAACAGCACAATATACGTGACCAATAGCAGTTAAGTGTATAACGCTTTTTTACTTTTCTTTTACGTTTACAAGTATTCTTATTAATGTTTTATTGCCCACATTAATACAGATGTTAATATCACAGAATGATTGGTATTGTAAAAATATTAAGTCGTAAAATCAGCGTCTCGCGTAACAACGCACCTGCGTCTTGAATAAATCGTGTCATTGGTGCTAAACTATTGTAACTACCTTATTGTATACAACAAGTTACAATACTTTGGCACCAAGCCCTGGAAATGTCCAACGTTCTAAACACTACAGCATGTATTCTTTCTTCTGTAGGAAACACAAACTTCTTCCAATAACAGCTAGTCCACAGCCTACATGAGAACATACACGATGAGCTACACAGATGGCAGCCTTGGACGGTGTTTATAAGTTGACGTAGTTAAAATAAAGATCTTTTGTTATGTCAACAGTCAATGCTCACCCGCTGTTAATAGTAAACTTTCAATGTCCACTCGCTGTGAATAAAATTATATCAAAGTTGGTAGTAACAAGCAGTCAACAATATATCACATATATAAATATAAGTAGATCTTATTAACTTGTGGTTTTTGTTAAGTTGTATTGGTTTTACGTTTTGGTTTGGTGATTTTTATGTTTGCATGGCAATGAATAAACATACATGTATCTATGTAGATAATAGAAGGGAAAAGCATGTAGTACTGATGAAGTAAAATTTCCAAAAAAAGAAGGGATCACGATCACATTAGAGAAATAGATAATAATTGTCAAAGAATTATGAAATTGTTGAAATATTAAATAACCCTGTAAATTATGTACCATCATTGTTACGAAAGGTCTTTTCCATATAACCAAATAAATTATAAGTGAAATCGTGTGCCACAAGGCTTCACAGGCGACTGATGTCAATAATCTGGACACCGCAGACGGTTCACCGTCCTTTCTTGTGTTAATAGATAATAATTGTCAACGAATTATGAATTTTAGTGAAATATTTAATAACCCTGTAATTTATTGTTGATATGAAGTAATTTGTCCCTCTAATAAATACCAACGCAATTGTGGGAAAAATAAAACTATGTGCCTCACAGACGATTGCTATCAGTAACCTGGACACAGCCGACGACACTCGGTCCGACTATCTGTTATGTGTTAATTTAAGTGTAATATTTAATAACCCTGTAATGTATGTACCATCATTGTGGCAGATGACTCTCTCATATATACCAGCCAAATTGCAAGTAAAAATGTGTGCCACACGGCATCACAGACGACTGTCGTCAAGAACCTGGATACAGCAGACAACATGAGGTTAACATTTCTGTCGTGTGTTAATTTTAGTGTTATATTTAATAACCCTGTAAATTATGTACTATCATTTATAGGAAATGTCTCCCTAATGGCCACCAACTACATTACAAGTAAAAATGTATGCCACAAGGCGTCACAGACGACTGCTCTCAAGAACCTGGACACAGCAGAAGACACTCGGTCCATCTCGCTGTCTTGTGTTCCAGTAAAAGGTTTCACATGTCACAAAACTATCTTGGCTACCATAGCAACTGTAGGAACTAAAGATCCACGAACTCGCATCCCTGCGGGCGTGGTTCTCTTTTCTTTTCTGCTGAGACAAAGATATCCGCCATTATTCATTAATGATGGCTGCCATACGAGTTTTGTTTTCATAATTATACTTGAATACAGTAATTTAATACTGAGGCGATGTGAGAGTCGGTAACATTTTTTTTAAATTTAAACGAAACGGGTTTAAATAAACCAAATGCATTGACGATAATTCGGTTGATGTATTCATTCAATAACTTAATGTCATTTTTACACAGGCAATTAAGTTTTGCGCATGAGATGACCGCTTTACGCTTTGTGGCTAATTAAAAACGTATGTGTATGTTAACAGTTGTGTATTCTTGTTCAATTACACAAACTAGTAATAATTATTAACGCAAACATATCTTTAACTGTGTCCTTTATGCATTAATCAATCTCTTGATATTTTTTTCCGAAAAAGAAATTTTTCAAATTAAATGTGAAACGCACTTTAAATAGTGTTTCTGCATGGACGTTAAAACGTTTGTTTTCAATCAATTTACTTATTATTTATATATTACGTTTATATCGGCTATCGACGATTTTGTATCACAAACATTATTATATTTCAATGAGTTGTGTCTAATAACAAAGTCTGACATTTTAACTTCAATTTATTTTACACGAGTGCAGTTTTCCGTCTTTCCCCAGTTATTCTACAATCACGAAATGTAAACATTGGGCAACTGTATCATTCTGTTATTCCTCCACCTATCATCGCCTGTGATAATTCAAGTCTCGGGATGTTTCATGTCTGAAGCAATCATGGGTAAAAAAGCAAATAAATGAATGCATTCGTTCATCTTTTATCGGGCGTAAAAATGCAGGAATGCATTCTCTGTCTATTCTGTCTATTTTGATGGATGATAATCCAGGGCTGCAATAATTCACGACAATCAAGCGATTTACGACACTGTGTGATAATCTACGGCTGCAATGATTCACGACAATCAAATGATTTACGGCGTTTGGTTTACGACATCTTATTGTGAGACTTTGCACTTCCGTATGGTGTAGGTGTAAGCGGACAAAATTACTTTTGTATCTTTTATGCAAATCTAACATGATTATGATAGACCGGTTTTATTCTCTGCGTTGTAAAATTCATTTAAGGTTATACAAGGGTTTTAACGCCGTTTCTTTTATAGAATAGTGTTAAACAATTTTATAAAATGCAAAACAATGGACAGTTCCACAACTGCCAATCATGATCATTTATAACAGTACATGGTCAATTTTAATCCATTGGATTAGGGATATATTGTCAAGTGACAATCTGACCTAGTATATACAATAGAAAGCATACTTCCTGTGTGTGATAAACCTTATCACACAAACAATGGATGTCAGCAAATGTGGGCGGAGATTAAAAAATTGTTGCCATGCATTTTGGTCATTTGAAGCTTTATTTAACTAATCATGTTAAGTAGTAAAGCAAGCCATGTTTTACGGGTGCTGCTCAGCATGTATAACCAATATATGATTAATTTGTATTAATATGTGTTGTTGAATGTTTTAATTGAATTGTTAAAAGCAATGCAGCAATAGCGGGGAAAAATTAAAACACTTATTTAATTATCAATATAGTTTCACTCTTTGGCTAAAATGGCAAAAGAAAACTCTGTAATTGAATAACCAATGCGACCGGACGCCATATGTAATTACCGCACTTCCGGAGAACTACTTTTACTAGTTTTAATTTCCTTTTCACAGATACATATTGTTACGCAACTGTGCATGGGTTTCGTCAGGCTATTTCTGAAAAACGAATAAGTTTATCTTGAACATATCTGCAGCACATGATTACTTTTGACAAATAAAAACTATAAGAAGGCTTATAATGTATTAAAAAGCAGAAATATGTTGGTTCTAGATTAAAAATATACTACTTATATGATATATTTACAGATGCTGTGATTTATCTTGATATAATTTGTCACAAACTTTGTATTATATTAAGAATGCCTTTTAAATATAATTGCAAAAAATGGCACAAGTTGATAATTAATAATAGTTTAGACCTAAAACGTAAACTGGCAACGAAACTAACTAACTTTTAAGCATATTTTCTGACTTGGGACTTAAACCTTGGACCTACAGTTTGATGTATTTCCTCTAAGCCACTGAGTTAACTGAATGTATCGATCGTAGTCAGGTCATTTAACTGTTTCAGCACAATGTATGGTAACGTTAACAAACAAACAAAATCACTGGCCACACTTTTTTTTAACAAAGTCGTTTTCCGTAATAATTAAGCGTGCATAAATAGTTATAGTTGACACGTTCTCATATCTACAAAGGTGTGGTACAATGCATAATTATGGTTTAAATGTGAAATAGAGTCAAATTACAAGATTCAGACATCATCTTTAACTTGATGTGCCTTTCTTCTTGAATATACCAGCATCCACTTCCACATTTACGACATCACACGTTTACGACATGCAATTTGTGATTTACGATGATGTGCGTATAAAAGAACACATGTTTACGACATTAATGTGTACTGACACAGAAGCACCATGATATCAACTCCTCGTCATGTCTAGTTACGGATTTCAAACCCTTTTAGAACATCGTATGTGCTACAATTATGATAAATGATGAGTTTCTTATTTATAAGAAGTACCACAATCTACAAAGAACCTTGTTTAAACAACAAACATATTTGATATTCATGAGGACATCGATTTCTTTTTTCTGATATGCCTTTATTACGTTGTATGAGGATGTAGTTTATCAATATGGCGATGTTTGAATGTACAGAACCATTTCTACGTAGAGAAAATGCACCTGAGTCTCAGCAATAATTTGTGAATAATATAGCCCTTATTCCGTCATTTCCACGCTGAAACTTTCACAGCCACCTGTGCTCTGTTCAGAATGGACGCCATGACAACAGTACGGCTTCCCTAGAAACGCCGCTGCTCCCATAGCAACATAGGAACGATCTCATTGTCTCCCGGTTGTAACTCGAGAAAACATCAGTCATGTCATATTATTTCCAATAATTACAAAAAAGAGCACACAAGACATTTACAGACAATAGCTATGGACGATTTCTGATCGT
>Ga0224511_10000749_pt1 | contig 17039 bp, 16 predicted proteins | sample SF_May12_sed_USG_2_FD_169988 | JGI IMG/M metagenome (GOLD analysis project Ga0224511, IMG submission 169988) | Sediment microbial communities from San Francisco Bay, California, United States - SF_May12_sed_USGS_8_1 | ecosystem: Environmental > Aquatic > Marine > Sediment | place: USA...
CGATGAGGAACCTGATGATATACTTTACTAAGTTATAATGTCTCGGGGGAAGTTCATCTAATAAAATCTTGAGCTGTCTGGTCAGCTCTGTGTGATCCTTTCGGAAACCTAAAACAGTAACGCCGGAGAGATAAAGCATGTGGAGGGGGGGGGGGGTACTTTGTGACCGGCCCGTAATCGGAGCCTGCTTCTGTACATTCTCCTGTACATAATCCAAATGGTTATGCTTGTACAAGGGCTGAAAATCATGGCATGTCGTGTAAAGAGCACATCTAACAGAGGTAACATTTGTTCTTAATACGATTCGCGGAGAGCGTAAGAAATCAAAGGCTGGAGTTAGCTAGCACGATTATAGAAGTCTGATCTTAAACAGTACAGCAGGAAAGGCACATTATTAGTAATTACCCATCACAGGTCTGAAGCGTCAATATCACAGGCATGCACAAAGGGGGCTAATCGGCAGCACCGCTGCTAGAAAGATGACATTAGCTGTAACCATGGCTAACTCACTTTCCTGGCAGGTGACAAAGTCTCGTGTCATCTCTTCTGGAATGGCCGACTCGGGAAGTTCTCTTAAGAAAAGCTTCAATAACCCCGCAGCAGACATAATGTCATCAGCGGATTCCAGATCGGCATCACCGTAACGATCAAAACTGTCTTTAAGTTTTTCCACGATTCGACTGTTGCCATTTACACGAAAGATACCCTCGTTTTCAATTCCTGGGAATTGAAGTGAACATGTCAGCTGGGTTTCATGCAGACTAACAAACAGCACACTTTCAGTTATGGTTCTGTGATTGACACCTGTGTGTGGAAGTATACAGCCAGACTTCTTTTTGGTGATCAAAGGACTTTGCATGAGCTGCATCGGTATGTTGCTCCATGACAGCTTTGATCAACGCTAATAATCGTTAATAATAGCAATTTAATAAAATACCGATTTACTGAAGTGCTTGTCGAATAAAATATTCTAAACATTATGGCTTCACAAACAAACTAGTTGAATAACCTGTGTTATATACCACATATGTACTGATTTAAAATCACAGAAAACACAATTTATACCTCTGAGTTCATACCAATGACAATTATAGGAGACAAGACTCAATTACTCACTACATTCATACTTTTTACCGCATGATGCTTCCAAAATAATTTTGAGAGATTCAGCTACAGCCTTCATGGGATAACTAACGGGCTGCTGTGGCTTCAACTTCAGATCTGAATTTAATCAGTATGTGACCATAGAATGAACTCACCTGTAGAGTATATGTAACTACAGAGTCTGTCCACTACATAAGGCACAACTAACTCCGGCTCATCCTGGCGTGCCTCCTTGTTCGTTGATGATGGCGTGCTGGGTGCACTGGTATTAGGAACTTTGTACCTTTGAGTAGCCGACAGTTCGGCTAGACTCACTCCAAACACCCGATGCTGAGTCGGAGCGGATTTCCTTCGACCAACTGGTGAGTTTAGTATCTGTTTGAGTCGTTCCATTATAGGCTTACAGACTAAGTCATAGACCATAAAGGATGAGAATACTATCTTCTTAAGCGGTGAATCAAAGGTGTAAACTTATCACTAAGATCTCCTCTTATCAACCATTCAAGTAAATTTCTCTACAATGATACAAAATAAACAATGAATAGCACACCGACGATATAATTATCACATCAATAAAAGTGTTGGCAGCCTTCTTTTGAAATCATGTCCTTTTAGACAAGAATGTTGGCGCAAGCAGTGAGGGATGTAATTGCCAATTAATTAGACTATGTAGTGCCCTTATCGTCTCAGGGACACTTGACACTGCCAATCATTATAGGACTAGGCCCGGAAATCACATATACCACAAGGCCTGGTTTGGACCAAATGGGACAATAATTGCAAGCTGGTTGTACTGGACCTGTGGTTAGCTTTCATGGGGTCATTCACTTAGTCATTGAACTAGTCAACCAACCTGTCAACTAGCCATTATGATGTTTCAATGATAGTATCAAGCTATACATGCAACTATGAGCAAGCCAGAACCTGCGTGCAACTGCGTGTAACTGTAAGTTGACAAATGGTGCATTGATTTGCAGATCAACGCAAATGGGACATTGTCTTCCAGGGAGTATCACTATCAGTCAGTCTTAGTCAGTGCTAATTAGTAGCCGCTAACAAGTTAAACTGCGCTGGCCGATTCATGACCAATTCATTAGGCAGCTAACTGCCAAGTGAAGCAGTCACCCACGCCACTGACCCAGTCACTTGATCATTGATGTAACTGTGAGTGAGTCTGTGTCATACCCATAACATAAGCGTCATGTAACACTCCAGAGTCTAGTTCAGTCTATGAGTATGATAATATTAAATAATTAATAGTCAATGTAGACTGTAGTGTAGTTTGTTCGTATTCGGTATTGACTGGGCACAGCGATTCGATCGTTCAATAACTCCCTGAGTGTGAGTCAGACTCAGAGGTGACTGACTGATTTCAGGCGATCAGCAATGAGCAAGTTACTTAGTTAGTGAATGAGCCAGTGAGTTACATAAGATACGGGCATGACTAAACCGTAAACGGGTGACTGTGGAGTGTGACTCTGACTGTCACTGTGGCCTGTGGGTGAACTCAACCAAGCCTGTCACTGTCAGTGTCACTCACTGACTCAGTGAGTCACTCAGTGTCAACGCACTGCTATCTGAGCTCTGGCATATGCACGATCACAACTCTTACCAGGTACCAAGGCCCTACTCCGTTAACTGAAAGCCTTCTTCAAGTACCCACTTTACTATGACGTGCCTAAGAATTCAGCAAAACGTTCCCAAAATACACCATCGTCTTACGCTACTCAATGCCATACTGATACTCACTGCCATCTTGTTTATAAAAGTCACCATGGATAGTGATCCGTCAGATGGCGCTTTCCCAAAATGCATTGCGCATGCAAGACTACGATATTATTATAATAGCAAATGGGTTGGCGAGATGGCTGCTCGCTGCCGCAAGTTTGTGCCCAATTTATTTAACAAAAGTAAATGTCAGAGCTGCTTTGGTGCAAAGGAATCGCATTCTGCGGAAGCTCTAGAAAGTAGCAAGGTGAGATCACCAGATAACAGCTTTTGCTTGAACTCTTAAATTTAAAATGAGTGACTCACAGTCACAGTGACAGTCACTGTGACTGTCACTGTCAGACTCAGAGTCACAGTCAGTGAGTCACAGTGAATGACAATGAGTGACTAGTCTAAATCTAATGACTAATGAGTGATGGGGATACTGATAGTGATAGTGATTAAAGTTGAACTTGGAGTTACGGTCAATCACTCAGCGACTTTGACTCATGACTGTAGTGTATGAGAAGTAACTAACTAACGTGGTGGGCCACACAGTTAGTGGGTGACAAACCTAGTTAGTAGTTATTCAGCAGAAGACTGAAGATTGACTCGACTGCACGAGTTAAAATGGCCAGTGTCGCTGGGTAGATGAGATCGCTAGTAGATTAGATGATTGTCCCCTTGGCTCTAGGGGAGTCTAGTAGTGTGCTACTACTAGTTGTCGTGCAAGTCCACATCGGTTTTTAATCCAAACTCAGTCAATCACTCGATCATGACTATGACTTGCACTAGCAGTAGCATATAATCATATGGATTTAATTATTAAACCACAACAACTTACAAGGCCAGGTGAAAATAAAATAAAGTAATTGCGGTAAGAAACTAATAACCAAAGTTAAACTAAGGTAAAGTAGGCTATTCCACAAGTTATTTGGTCACAGGAACATGTCTTGTAAATAATGTTAATACTAATTACTACATCAGTAATCATGATGGTCATTTCGTGTGTCGCTAGTCGGTTGTGTCCGTGGGTTAATCCATTGACATTGCGTTTAACTTCATTGTGATACATGTATCATCGAATCAAATCTTACTCCTAAATCTGTTCTACTGTCATACATCACTCCGTCACTTTCACTAGGACTGACCCAGTGTTTCCACAATCATTTGTTTCCCATCTTTAAACTTGGTCTATCTCAATTTACACTGCTCTAATGAGTCATTCTATACTATAGTGACTATATATGAAGCTGAGGCTGTCTGCTTTCTTTGGGTCAATTAATGGTGTATACATGGTGTATACAACTAGTTACTAGGTTTATGTGGTGGCTAAGACATGAAAAGATTGCACATATTTCTTTTTTGAGGGCACGGGCTTGGGTCAGATTAGATGACCGCTCGCGTAGAACTATTAGGTGACTCTGTTAAAAAATTAATATCGCAACGTTAATCATTGTAAATGATTTAGAACGGTAGCTACTACATTTCACCATATCGAGTTGTGTACATTTGCTAATCATGCCGTTTGCTCTTGAGTGTAATCCATTGCTATGCTGATATCGCCTGATTTGCCCTGGCACATGTTAATACCCCGCAGCTCCGGATATACAGGTTGTATTATTTAGGTAGTCGGATAACCATTGAGCATTTAGGCTTATTCATGAATTTGTGCATAGGTGAGTACCCTCAAGTTTTCCATAAATGCCAGCTGGTGACTCATTACATACTGCCTATGTCAAGTATATCCAGGAAATATGGCAAACTTTTCCGAACCACCGCTTATGAAAACTTCTCTGACCTTTCGTGCGTTGTTCCAAGCATGGACTGAAATCAAATCTTTGTGTGAACTAGAGGTGGCCGGTTATAACACTGCATATATAGTGCACAACTCCTGTGCCATGACTGCCAATGAACTCAAACCAAACCCATCTACTCTCACTGAAATTAAATCTATATTTACATATTTGATTAGGCCTTGCAAAGGGATAGTTAATGTTATGTAATTTCACAATTGAAGTCTACATAGTATAAAATCTTTTCAGAAGGACATTATGAAAGGGAGGTGGTCATTGGCAGGTTCTAGCAATTGGCTTTAATGAGACAGTGGCACCAGGTTATTATTAATGCCATGCCAAATAGCTGCAAGTTGCATGCATTGACTACATTTAGATAGTTAATCAATGCACTGTTGAGCTACTCACAGATGGGTGGAGCCACTGGGTGGGCTGACCCTCTGTTGACACGCTGCCAGTTGTTTGACTTGTAGGGACGCATCAGCAGCAGACGACCTGCGGTCCATGTAATGTAGCACGTTCAATGTCCATAAATGCATTGAGCGTGATCCAGTAGTCAACTGTCCGGTTGGGTTCTCGGAGCATGCGCCTAGCCAGTCCCAGCATGGTATATGTTGTCTGACATGATTCCTCTCCAAATGGCTGCCATGTCCTACTTCAACCAACTAGTTCCACACCCGAGCAGACTACGGATTGCGAACATTTTACTGGAATGATATCTGTACGACCATAATCTTGTTGATTGTGCCATAGTCCAGTATGGAGTTGATCCTGGTGCAACTGACCCTCACATGAGATTCATTACACCTTTTTGTCCTGTTGTTGTAGGCTGCAAGAAAAATATCGAAATGTTCCTATCTGTTTGTGGCTCCGGATTTAGACTTTAGCAATCCCCTACATAGAACCAGAGTGAGTAACCTATACATATTAACCAACTGGGCTCCGTACTACCAATACCAGGTTCAGACATGGTTAGCAGTAGCTGATTGATTTCCTTCTACCTGTGACCGGCGGTATGTCTGCATAGTCTAGCGAAACCCTAGAAATGCAATTTGCACTCAGTGATCTCCTGTCGTTGGGTGTGTTCTGGCCATCCTACAGCCTATTTACCATTTTATGATTGTCATTGTGTTACTTCTGCCAAAATGACAACATTGACCCAGGGTGTGAAGGGCCTAGGTACGATTGCGCTTTGTTTGATCTGTTATGATCTGTGCTCCTCTTTCCAGCGCTGGCAGCGAAGGTTTTTTATATTGTATGACGATGGAGAGCTCACATACTCAGTGGATGATAATGTAAGCAGTGTATACATATATTTCCAGTACATACTCCGACAGTGTTATGCACTCAAAAGGATGAGTTCATTGACTGTATGAGCATCTAACACTCGAACGGACATATGCAATCTCCTTGAAAATCCTTGACTATATTGCGAGGTTTTCTGATCTCACGTAAATGTGCAGGTGACTGGGGTCAGACTGCACTGTCAAATGATTTAAAACGCTAGTTCACTGAATGATGTGTACTGAAGTGACCGGACCTCCCCTAACCTAACTGGTTAATGATGCGGTGTGCCTGAGTAAACCTGCATTCAGCGTATTGGCTTGATGATCAGTATGGCTTCTCTTTTCAATTGTAGCCCGGTACTATCCCTCAAGGATGCCGCGATATGAACATATGTACAGATGTGTTTGAAGCCGAGGAGGCTACTGGCCATGAATACTCGATTGGAATTGTCGTCCCTAATAATTTGAACCTCTATGTGAAGGGGGATAACAAGGAAGAAATTGGCAGGTAGGGTTACACTGAATGTTACACCCCATATGACCATCAGTGAAAGGTTCATCTCTTCCAGATTCTATACTGTATGTAAATGGACTTGATCTATCTTTAGGTGGTTTGATGTCTTGGTTATGTATCCCAGGAGCTTGACAATCAAAACTAAGCGCGTTGGAGGAAAAGCCGTAAGTGCTATGTTATCAATATCATGCGCATAAACACATTAATATTACATGTATTCACATCCACGGGGATCTATTTACATTTTATTATACAAAGGGTCCGAAGATGATCCGGGTATCACTTTTTCTTGAAACCCGGGCAGTAAAACTGAACGCTTGTTGTGAGGCCAGTTAAGTAGACTGACTATTCTATATGTGTTGGGCGATTTGATATTGTCAGTTGTTTGTCACCCAAGGGTTCGCCAGCAGCGGATGATACAGATGAGGAAACTATGGTAATAACACTCACTCCTAGCAAAACACTAGTCTGTGTACTTAGTATGCTATGCTTGCTGAGCATCCATTGTGCCCCTGTCTTTTTGGATGTGCGGAGTAGTGTTTAGCTACACCCCCTCTCCATCTGGAAAACCCGTTGACGTGTTGCAAATGGCGAGCGCCGATTTGTGTGATTAGCTGAGCACGCCGAGGGACCAGTCATGTGAACGGATGAGTGACTGATCAGCTCTTGTAATTGACTGAGATTGGGGGAATGGTCAGTTCTGTTAGCCTATGATTGGTCAGGCTTAGCGATTGGACAACTTCCATGTGATTGTATAAGCACGACGAGTGAATGGTTTGCTCGCCCGATTGGCAGCTGGGTGTTTTAACTTGATCTTGCTGTGCATTGATTCTTTACAGTCCTTGCGTTTGCTATTCAGGCTGCCGTAAAGTCAAATTCTCTACAGGGGGGGGATTTGCACAAGGGTAAAAACCAAACATTGATCCGAATTCTCAATTAGTGTTGGGTAACAATCGAAGCCGATATAGGAAATCTCTCAAGTGGGTGACTGTTGAATTGATCCTCTCTTGTATGTGTTCCCACAGAGGCACTCTTTGTTTAGACGGGAGTCTACTTGACATTCATTGCATGTTACTCTTGCATGTGATTTGCCTCACGTGTGACATCACACTGCATGACACTCAGTGCGTCCTAGCCCCTCTCAATTTGTCCCAGTCCTTCTTCACTCATGATCCTGTCCGGTGCGCCGTTCAGCACCTCCACTACCATTTTACCTATACACATTTCGTGTTATCAATCAGACTGATATCCATAGACCAATAAATGTTCTATCGTACTACTGTTGCCAGTTAGCCAGGTGTGTACAGTCCAGCTTCCTACGTCTGTAACTTATCAGCTATGAATTTCCAGTGATTACGATTATCAAGTAGACTCGCACGGCGCACGGTTCTGTAATTCAGCATTCTTTCTGCCTGTTGACAGGGCGCGGGCATCTCCCGTCATCACAGCTTCTACCCATCCGCCGCCGATAAACAGTCTATCAGTGATGATGAGGATGGGGACAGCGTACACAGCAAGGACAGTGAGACATCGCGTAATCCAAGGTCCCGGGGCCGCTACAAACAACGTGATATGCGCCGCAGTAAGAGTGAGGTGCGGCCGAGTGATCTGCGACAGGCGGAGGATGAGTTCAATACGAGGAAGGCGCGTGAGAGCTCACCTGCCTTCAGCCTCTCTCTGAAACCGGTGCCCGACTCCAAGGTAGGAGCCCATGACTAAGGAACAGTACGGTCTTGCAGTTATCAACTCGTTTGGGCTATCAACCCGATCCTCAACCTTAAATACCTTCATTTCCAAATTTTGTATGGACCTACGCATTGGGTACTATATAAATAGACAAATCCAGTGCTTACAAGTAGTGAATGGCGCTTGAAATTCAATTAACATGAGTTGTGTTCAGCCATCTGGCTTACCACTTATTATCAGCAGTACTAGAATGCTATTTTTGCTGTCTGCTTTGAATCAATTTAGATTGCAAGTCTTTACCGGATATAATTTCATAATACCCTTAGTTTTAACCCCTAAAACGACTGATGAATAGCGGCGGCCCCATTGAATGGAAATAGATTGAATACCCAGTGCTCAGCTGTAAACTGATGCTTGCCATTGTTGTCCTCGTGTGTTTTTTTCTCTTGTCCCCTATTGTATTGAGCAGCTTTAATTCAGTATCTCAGTTCGGCCAGTGTTATTCAGCGTATCATTCAACACCTCGGATCCTTTGTGCGAAGTCAAACACGCCTGGTACGTGTTTAACAAATAAAATCCAATCACGGCCGACCATGCAGCCGCATTTGTTTGGACGAGATTGGCTGTTTCCAGTCATATTCCTAGCAATCAGCTTTCGACTTGTCGCGAATTCCAGCTTCTCTTTGCTCTCATAGGCTGGTCAGAATAGCAAGTGTGTCCATACAGCCTCACTGTATATACATGTAATGCCCACCTCTCAGGATGTACGTGACTCACTGTGCTAAATTATTTTAGCCGAAGACACGGGCAGATGGAGTAGATGCCCCTGCTCGCCGAGCGGGTGAACCCGAGACATTTACTAGTGTGCGTTCGATGAAACACCGAAAAGCTCGACATACGACCACACAAGACCCTAAGACTCACGCTCCCCCTCCCCAGTCCGCAGTTACCTCGGGTGAGTTAACTTATCCAGTCACTGTTCGCACTGGGCGCCATGATCCCACTGCTGCCCTTTCCAGTTGTAACCATGCCTCCTCTGATTGTTTTGCCCTGACTTATGTATGTCTTCTCTAGTAACAGCGACAGTGAGTGTGCCACTGAGCACTGCCAGCAGGCGTCTCTCCAACCCAAACATAGCAGTCGCCAAACTGGCCGAGCAGAAAGGCGTCGGCCCTTCAACTGGCCCTGCCACTCTGTCCGCATTCGTCTTTCCTCCAAACTCGGGTGGTCTGATCGATGCCAACGAGACAGATGAGCACAAGGTAAGGGGTCCATCATGTAAACTCATGGATAGGATATTATTGGTGTGTCAGACCATCCCAATGTGTTAGGTGGGTGCCCGAAAGCTCTTTGAGAGTCCGTAAGCGGTCTGGCTTATCCGGGTGGTAACCTTCTTAGCTTTAACATATTCATGGGATGTCAATGGATTAATTTAGTGATGATTTATTACCTCTGGGACAGGCTACTAGAAATCTGCAATTGTCTGGCCAGCTGTGATTGATGAGCGAGAGTTCAGTTCTACTGTGTTACCTCACCAACAATCTTTCCAATTTGTCTCTAATTGTTGTTTCAGCTTGCGAAGAGTGAACACGCTCGAAAATCCATCTCACTGGAGAAGGCTCCTATCGTGCGTAAGGGCTGGCTAGTGAAGCAGGACGGCCAGTCAAAGAGTTGGAGCAAGCACTGGTTTGTGCTGTGCGGTACAACTCTGGCCTATTACAATGAAGCAAAGGCTGAAGAGTCAAGTAACCCGGATGGTGCAATAGATATCGGCAATGCTTACGAAGTCACCACTATCAAAGCTGAGAGAAATCATGGCTTCAAAATCAAAGTATGTCTGACTCATTACCTTAAGTGAGTTATTTGGGTCATGGTTTCTTTTGTGGTGTTTAAAGACATTATTAGAATGTCCCAGTCCCGAAAAGGTCTGATCATTTATCATTCGTTCTTTGGCAGGCTCAAGCCGTTCACTATACAATCTATTGGTCCGTCATTCATAGTTACTGACACTCTCGTTGTTCAGCTTTCATTTCGCTTTGTAGACTCGAGAAGGAGAATATGTCCTGTCAGCCATGACATCTGGCATCAGAAAAAACTGGATGGAGGCAATAGAGAGTATCATCGGTAACGTGCGACGCGCCGAAGAGAAATCCGCGCGCCAGGATATGGGCTTTGTGTTCGAGCCCCCGATGAGAAGTCCGCGTGTCACCTCATCGCCGGCCGCATCTCCTTTACCGCAACTCGCTCCCGTCGTCCCTAACAGCGGCTCGCGTATTAACTCTGCACTCAGGTACTATTGGCCCCTATTTGTATCAATCAAATATGAATATGCTTGTACAGCGCGATTACAAAAATTGATCGTTTTTATTTGTGTAGGGTATTACGTACTTGGTGTAGCCAGGAATAGACTTTATTCATTTTCATTTCTTAGTGCTTCTCTTTGTATCGCTTTGACCTACTGTTTATATCCCGGTTTGGTCATTACACCTTGATTGTGATCACTTGAATTGTTTCACTATAAATGTAGCGACGCTCATTTAGTTTCACATCAACACTGTTTTCTTACCTCTGTGCAGACTTCCCAAACGCCCCAAGCCCAGGTAACTCCTTACTCAGCTGGTCATTTTTGTTTGTCTCATCGTCGCAATGGGTATTCGTATCATTTGCTTTGACAGTGAACCCCTAATAGCCGTTATAAAACTTACTAACTCTTGGTATCTCTTGTTCTAACGGAAGGAAAATAATTTTGGAGTCGCGCCCTTCCGTTGTATACTCAGCAACGCTTGGGCTGCATGACTTCCCATTCCGCTTGGCACTATGGATGTCGTACAAACCATCTACTCATTATGGTCGGTGTGACGTGGGCTTATCTCCTCAGCACACTTTACTCGGGAATTCACGACTTTATGTGAGTGAAGTTTCGGCACAGTACTTGCAGAACTCTGCATTCTGCTCCATCGCACAGGCTTCTTACATCTCTGAATATAGCATCAATATGGTAGCCCCCACTGGCATCACGGTCCTTTCGGGTAATTTCCATCCCTTGCTAGGTATAAACGCTGCTCTTTCTAGTAACCTTATTGCTGCTGGCTGGGTTGATGGCAAAACTCTTTTCTGTAATTGTGTCCAACATGTTGCGTTGTTTGTAGGGAAGTTGCACAGAGTTACCGCGAGACAGGTGATGACACGCCTTTGGATCAGATTTATGAAACTCGCAAACGACCAGACTCTGTGTCAAGTGAGACGGAGAATGAGGTTAGTTCTGTCTTCTGCTCACCGGCCGCTGCGGCGATGCCTGACATTATGTTGCCTATCCGCTGCGTTACGTTGCATCGCCTGCCTCATTGGCTAAACCCCGCCGCTCACTGCAGGTTTCTTCACTGACCTCGCTAGGACAGGAAGGCACGCTGGTAGAACCCGCCTCGCCGGCATTTCACACCGATAACTCTCCCCGATCGCCATCGGCATTCGTTTCTCCCAGTCAGAGGATCAAAGAGAAGACACGAGCTAAGACACCACCCCGGGCGCGCTCTCCTCCCCCTCCTCCCGTTACTGAGACAGCATCTGCCGTGACGCCCCAGAGACTGCTTCCCTCTGGCAGTAGCAGCGACGAAAATGATGAGAGTTTAACGGCCAAGCTACTGGAGGCCCAGCGAGAAGTAAGCAAACCGTGTTACCAGTGTCCTCCTCCCCTTCGTGCTTTCACCACTTCAACACTCCACCACTAGCCATCCCAATATCGCCCTAGCCGCTTCCATCCATGACATTTACTCTGTCCATTGTTTTCACATTTCCTTAATTGATTAGTATTACCTATCGGTCAAGTCTGTGCAACGCTTGGCTTGCTCTGTTGTGGCATCCCTTCACACACATGTCTGTATTAGTATAAGTAGTAGCAGGACAGCACAAGCTAACAGACTAAGCCTCAGGCTGCATGATGCTAGTCACTCACCATCGCGCTCTTTCTCACATTCTGTACTCACTGAGTGTTGTGTTACTAGGTTCAGCACCTTCAACAGCATGTGCAGGATGTTAACAGCACTGTGCGTAAACAGAGAGTAGAAATAGAGAGCTTACAAACCAAGCTCGAGCTCACCAGCTCCCAACTCCATGATATGGAGACAGCTCTCACTCACTCGGCACAGAACCTGAATAAGGTAGCCACATAATGTGTATTTATTTTCCATTCCACCGTTGTCAGCGCCTGTCATCACTCTCTCATTCCCAGAACTTAGGCCCGACCATTCGCATTGTGAATGTTTCGTTCAGGAGAGGAAACACGTGGCTCGGTTGAATGAGGCACTAAAGACCGCTCAGAATGGGCAGGAGGACAGTTTCAGTTGGAAAGAAAAGTGCGCCATGCTCGAACAACAGCTACAGGATGCTACAATGCGGCTAGCTGATCAGGAAGTTAGGGTGAGTAATGGCATGCATCCAGCCATCATCAAATAGTGGGGTGACCCATTTACAGTACAATTCTGTTATAGCCACCCGTAATGGAAAGAAGCGATGGCTTAGTAAATAGTGCACTGGACCGTGGACCAAGGTTCCTGGTCCAATTCCCAGCTTTGTATCTCGCAACACCCTCGTTGACTTCATTCCAGATGAGCATGGTGAAATCGATGGAGGAGCAGCTACAGATACGCACATCAAAGCTCGCTACATTAGAAAAAGTATTGACCAACACACGGCGCCACCTACAAGATGCTGTGGAGAACGTACGAGAGACGGAACTGCAGTATCAGGCCAAGATAGAGGAAATGGAGCAGGAATATGAGGAGGAACGAATCGATCATGAGGAGAAAATGCGTGAGGTAAGCACCAGGAGAAGTAAATCGTGTGCGCTTTCCAATTTTGAAACAGTGTGTGTGTGTGTGTGCGTCTGTGCGATACTTGCATATCTACTGCTCAATGACTACAAACACTGCTTGGCAAAGCCTAGCTTTCCCCTCTTTCTGCAACAGATGCAGAACCGTCTGGAGTTAATAGTCATGCAGTCCAAAAACTGTGTCAACACCGGCCTGACAAATATCGATATCAACCCATCCGACCTGGTTAAGCCCCAGAAGGATAAAACGGAAGCCATGCAGAGGCTGGAGGAGCTGGTGAAGGAACAGAAAGGCAAGCTAGAGCAGCTCACTGAGGATCATTCTGCTGTTCAGACCGAGATCCAAACACTCAAGGTCAGTTATGGTACCTTACTCCATGTCGTTAGAGCACTGACAGTGTCCAAACAAAGGTCAGTCATGGCATAACACCCTGTACCTTTTCTATCAAAATCTGTGATATTTTGTCCCAACTAAGGTTAGTGACAATGGTGATGTTTGTGAGTATATCTTTTTAAAAGCTTGCCCATCGTAACATAACCATTTTCACTCCATATAATAGTGTTACACCCTGCCCCGCTGATATTAAGCTTCTGTTACAGTCAGCTAATGAGAAGGTAGAGATACTGCAAGAGGAGTTTGAACTGGCACAGACCGAGAATGCTCAGCTGAAGGAAACCAATGACGCACTGCAGGCAATGCTGGACTCTGTGCGAGTCGAACTGGATGAACGTAACTCTGAGCTCGCCGTAAAGCGTCAGGAGAGCACGAGTTTGCTCGCCACCATCGATGAGCTACAGGTACGCGTCTACTGTGGCCCATTACATTTTATCCCCTTCAGTCTTTATAAGCCGTTGATGGTGTACTGGCGCTGATATCCTTTTATAGCAGAAGGGTTCTTTTTCTTCTTTCATATCCTGACCATTATCAAGGGTTTGCAGAAATTTGCCTGCTGATTTCTTGGCTCACTGCTCCCCAGGATGCATCATTAAGGAGACTCCCTGCTTGCACCCATCCGCCCCATAGAGAGGGTAACTCTACGGGAAGACTTCCTTTCTTTGATAGCGAGATCTGAAACCAATGAGGGTTTTGCGAAAGACAAAAGTTTTTGTCCGAACTGGTAATTGAACCAAAAATCTCTGGTTCAAGGCCCAGTATGCTATCCACTAAGCCGTCGCTTGTAGGCTTTAACACTACCATAAATTACAGAATAAGTGTAGGCAGTTGCAGCAGGCTGATCCAGGCAGTGGGAACTGGAGTAAGGAACGACAGAACCTTCGCGAGGAGCTCGAAGCTGTCACCGCCGAACTCAATACGGCCTTGGAAGCGAGTCAGAAGGAGATAGCAGATATGCGTCAAGCGTATGCCAAACAGACGACAGAACTGGCCAATCAGAAAAAGCGTCTGCAGGCTGTGACCGAGCGATGCGGTCAGCTAGAGAAAGAGGTGGAGACACTGAGCAAGAAACCGCCAGAACCCAGTGGTGAGTCAGTATGCAACCGAGTTTGTTAGTGAGTGAGTACCCAGCCCTCCCGAATGGTGAGTCATTACCCAGCCTAGAGTCTAGTCAGGACCAGACACAGCCCAACCATTTCCAGGTACCCACTGAGCTCAATAGTGAGTCTGTCAGCAACCCAAATCAAACCATTAATAGGCTGATAAACCAACCTAGCTCATTATAAGTCCGTTCCCAATGTGAACTCATACCGGTATTGAGCCCACTAAATTCTGTCAAAAATTGTCAAAAATAATACAAATTGTCTTATCGTCCATGTTGTAGGCTTCCAGTTGCCACAGGTGATGTCATTCATTGAGGCCGTCATTCGTTCCTGTGAGAGGATGACCGAATCTACGGTCGCCATGCTAGCTGGCGAGATGATTGAGACGGACATTAAAGCAACCCTAAATCTAAACCAGGATCAACGCGCAGCTCTCGGCACTAAATCCATAGATACGCTACAAAAGAAAATGGCGGGCGTACGACAAAGACTAAACTACATTGTCAAGCACTCAGCTAGCAAGAAACTCTTAGATGCAGCTGAAAAAGAAAGGGAAGAATGTAAGAAGCATTTAGAGGAGTTGGAGGGACAGCTGGCTTCCTGTAGCGTGAGCGATTCTGCCTCTCCTAACCATATCGAGAACATGTCCGAACTCGGCAGACTATTGCAACTGTGTAGAACCGAAATCTTGTGTATCACAAGCGACCTCACGCGGTTAGACATTTCTCATATTGAGGAAAAACTCAAAGCACTGAGCTCGGCGATAGAATCAATCGAGGATAGAGATTATAGTAAAATAACTGATGATCATAAGATAGTAACTTATTGCGAGCTGCTCGCTTTGCAGTCGGCGGCCATGTTTGAGTTGACGCGATGTTCCTCGCAAGGGTTTGACATTGCCAGTGTCTTGTCATCCATAGAGAATTCATTAAAAACTACCTCAGGAACTATAAAAAATATAGAGGACTTGGCGGTGCGTAACACGGCCTGCCTGGTGGCGGAACGACTCGTGCTGACATATGAACTCGATCGTTTGACCTCCCACGGCTGCTGGCAGGGTTCCGAAAACACCCGACCGGACGCCGCCAGCACGGCCATGCTGCTGGAGGCTCTGCAGCGATTCAACATCACCGCAAAACAGGGAGGGGACTCCCTCATGTGCGCCACATCACAAAACTGCCTCTCGGTGCTACTGTATCAAACCGGCCCTCAGAATATTAGCCAACAGCACAGACTGTTAGGCCAGACTTCATTCCTCAAAACAATCATGTCTGAGGTGAACTCTTCCTTACGAGCTAGCATCAAATCACACTGCGCCCAGTACACGTGCGACCTAGTAAACTTCGGAGTGATCACATTCAGTGATGTAGAGGTCGTTGAATCACGGTTGTTGGACTCATTGTGTAGCAGCATAACCCATTTGGTGGATACTGGTCAGCTTTCCTTGCTATCCTCGGAATGGCTTCATACACGCATGTGTGAAGCGTGTCAAGAAATCAAGGGAATAGAGCTGAAAGGTATGTAGCCACTCCCTCTATGGCATCTATTTCTCTGTTATTTCCTCAGTTTACTGTTGCGCTGAAATACAGTTCAACTGGTAATGTGGATTACAGATATAATTAGAACTGTGCCCACAGGTAATGTTGGTGTTGTCTCATTTTGTACTGGTGTTGCTAGACTACCTTCTATTGCTTGTTATTACACATTTTGTATCATGTCGGTGGTAGCTTCCGTCGTATCTGTCACTGTGTTTTCATATCTGGTGATTAACTCTCTTCATCACAGGTCTTCCCTGCAGCAGAACTCAACTTGATGCCATATTTGGTTATTTGTAGAAATGTCGACCGAGTTAGCGGAGCTGGCCCTGAAACATTCGCTTCTTCAGACACAGTTTAACACACCGGTGTCACTTCTTGATGAAGATCTGATGCGATTATTGTCAGCAGACGCTATCCGGCTGGCAGGACTTTCCCAGGAGTTGATGACCAAGTCGGCTCTGCCCGGCTCTACAGAGGAACGTATCATCAAGTTGGCTGAGAGATTGATGGAGAATGAGCAGTTACTGGCAGCGCAGTGTCGGCATTATGGCGACTCCGTCTATCAGGTCAGCTATTACCAACTGGCTTTTCTGCCATTGGGGTGTCCAGCGATAGTTCTGCGTGACTTGAAACTTTGGGTTAGCAGAGATAGCTATTTGGTTATTTACGCATTTAATCACTGGGTGGGCGCGCCCATCCCGGGCTCCCACTATAGATATGCTACCTAGATCTCACTACTCAAGAACCATCACAGTCTTAAGAGGTCCGTTAAATATGATGGTCAAGTGCCAGTGTGCAGTAATAAAAAGTTACAAGTATGAAATACTAATTACACAAAAGACTAATAAATATATAACTGATAAATATGTGTGGACTGTAGGTCATGAGAGAGGTTGTGTATGGTCTGCAGAACTGCCTGCTACGCCATCACCTGACCTCTGCCAAACCTCCGACACTGGATACAAAGGCTCTAGCCGCTGAGATTGAGGAGCTTAAACTACAACTCACCATGAGCAGAGAGAAGAAAGCTAAGGTAGGCAAACCATGCTTACCCAGTGAATCATACTCCCGATAAAGGGAAGG
>Ga0224511_10000750_pt1 | contig 17038 bp, 8 predicted proteins | sample SF_May12_sed_USG_2_FD_169988 | JGI IMG/M metagenome (GOLD analysis project Ga0224511, IMG submission 169988) | Sediment microbial communities from San Francisco Bay, California, United States - SF_May12_sed_USGS_8_1 | ecosystem: Environmental > Aquatic > Marine > Sediment | place: USA...
AAAACTATAGCCTTCAGATTTAGACCTCCCAGTGTCGCCTGTTGTACATATAGCAATGAAAAAAGGGAACTTAAAAATCTTCTGCCTCAGGTGAGCGTTCCAGGGCCCTCTGGGCCCTCTTGTTTAACTTACCCATTTATACCGACCGGATAAGTGAACTTATACAGGCGAAAATTTTGAAAAATCCTTCACTCTCATTGGTCAAAACATAATGTCATCCATTAAATCTATATCCTGACCATTAATTAGAATAATTAGATTTAACAACAAACATTGCCTTGTGTTCTTTTGTTAGCAACTGCCTTGTGGTTGAATTCTAACTGTAATCTGTTGTTAAGATAAACAGATTATATAGAGTTTGGTTATCTATGGATCTGCACATGTCCTCATTTCTCTACAGTGAGACCAACGAGGTGGACGTAGCGCCGAACACGCGGCAGGGAACCAAGCGCTACATGCCTCCGGAGGTGCTGGAAGAGAGCATCAACATGTACTCGTTTGATGCCTACAAGCAGGGAGACATGTACGCCTTCGCTCTTTGCATCTGGGAAGTGGCCAAGCGCACTGATATTGGAGGTATGCACTGTGTTCATAGAAATGCACTGTTTTGACCATATAAACCTCTTTCTGGTGCTTGTGAAAAAGAAAAGAAAAGGTCAGATAAGCACCTGTTATTTTATTCGAAATCCATGAGATGTTGAGTTGATAATGTACCATTATATTTGGTACGAATGGACTGTGAGAAAGGTTGCTTGTCTTTTTTCATGCACATATTGAGTATAAACGCACAGAATTTTCAAACATCAATTCTTAAATATCCCAATATTGAGGTGGGCACCATTAGCCGATTTTGAATTAATTCCCATGCAACAATTCTGATTCCTAACGACTCTTATACCAGTTTTTTTACAAATTGGATTTTTTTCTATTAAGCTTCATGCACTAAATTTCTTTGTAACCAGTGGCACTTCTTTTTGGGCCTGAAACTGATTTCTTCACTAGGTAGCTTGTTACAAACAATTGGAAACAGTTGCTAGGATGTTTGTATGTAGCGTTTCCAACTTTCCATAACTATACATGAGGCTAAGTGTCCCGTCACTCTGCCCCCCAGGTGTGGTGGAGGAGCAGGTGATCCCCTACCAGGACATGGTGCCCTCCGACCCCAGCTTCGAGGACATGAAGAAGGTCGTGTGTGACGGCAAGATCCGCCCCGCCATCCCCGACAGGTGGATGCACGACGATGTAAGAATCAAAGAATTATTATTATTATGTGTATATAGCAGTGTAAAAAGGTTTTATAGCTGTTTGAATAATAGTATGTCTTAATTTTTTCAGACTAAATTAACTGTTTGTATTTTTTTTAACTTTAGGCAGAATTTCTTTTGTTTTTGCTTTTTTAGAACACTTTTTAAACGCGTTTTCTTGGTAACTATAAAAAATAAACTTATTTTTAAAAGAAATATATAATTATAGATGAAAGGGAGATAACTTGAGTTTTTTGTGTAGTGTTAACTGTACTGTTTTATCTGCCCTTTTTGGTTTATAGACACAATATCTAATCCAGTATTTAATGTGCAGTTTTTTGTTATACAATGAGACCTTAAGTAGTTTATTTGTGACACCAACAGTGTAACAGTGGTCTTCTATCTTCATACAACAAACAGAAAAACTCAATGTCAAGCACAAAGTTGCCGTGGTTCACTAAGACAAAAAACCTGTTGTCAGAAATTTACCAATTTTCAGAATATGTACTTATTTTGGTGCTTTATGAAAAACAACCAGTTTTTGTATTTTTTCCGTTTATTTGATTATCATAGCAACCTAGTTTTTAAATTTTTTTAGTTTAAAGCATTATTTAAAATCAATATTTTTTTTAAACTGTGTTACAGTTTATGAAGGTGGTGGTGAAGGTGATGGTGGAGTGTTGGAGCGGGAATCCTGCTGCACGACTCACATCGCTCCGGGTGAAGAAGACGCTTGCAAAACTCACCGAGATCCTCGAGGCCACGGAGAAGATTGAGCGCTTAAAGGCCATGCAGCCTTGAAGGTGAAGGTCAAGGATCAAGGGCAAGGATCAAGGCCAAGGGTTAAGCTCGAATGTCAAGGACATTACAGCAGGCAGCAGTATGGTTGGAATGCTGGGAATTTGACTCTTAATTGAGACAGTTGGTACTAAGGTCCTATCATAAGATGGGATAAGTCTTATGTGCTTATTGACACAGTGTTTGCGAGAAAAGTCTGCTGCCCTTCGTGCTGTGTCTGTGTACAGAGCTGCATCCTGCTGTACCAACATGGAACAAACTGTACAGACATACTGATTATCTCAACAACTATATGTAATATGGTGAACATGTCAGGAATTAGCTCTTCTGATCTGTTGATGTGGCTGAGTTGTACACTTGTGATAGACTGTTGAATGGATAGTTTGTATTGTGATAGATTATTTAAGCCTACTTAGTCTAACAGCTGCTTTCTGGCATCAAATGCTGGGTTTTGTATATTTCACCTGAGTGTGTGATGGTTACCAGACTTAATTTTGTGACTAAAGCTGAGGTGTTTCTTTTACGTTTTTACACAAGTGCTTTTAGTTTTTGTTGAAAAAATGGCTTTTATATTTATTGTTTGAGTATATTACACCTAAAGGCAAAAAGGTGCTAGTTGCAGTTAAAGTCACACGACACCGAGATGTTTCTTTTTACACCAATTTATCATACTTGATAAAATTATAAGTGGGCAAAACAACTGGTTGAAATTAACTGGTAAATTTGCCCCAAAAGGGATTGACATGGATTGTATTCATGATTTTTTTAAGACATGAAAATGAAGTTAGCACAGAAAATAGGACATGAAAATGAAGTTAGCACAGAGAAAGATTGATATCTTGTCACCGTGTAATCTCATTGTGTTATGTAGTTAAGGTCATAGATAAATTAATCACTCCAAACATGTAACATGTGGACAATTGGTCCTATGCATGTTCACACTCTATAATTAATGGCAAACTAATTATTACAAACTGTACTTCAGAGCAGATTTGGATGGGTGATTTAAGCCAACCCTGACAGTTCCAAAACACAACACATTTTATAAATACAATAAAAATATTATAATGTATAAAAAACATTTCATTTGCACTTATTTGTATTCTTTTGAGTCAATACGCTTTAGTAAATCACATGACTACAAATTCATTTAGTACCATGTGGTTTCTGATTTAGATTTTATAATCGACACATTGTTGTCATATTTTATATGTAGATTTACACTTGCAGTTTTTGCAAACTTATAATCAATTATCTATTTTACCAAATCATGTACAGTGTGTTAAAGTTTGTATGGATCATGGTGAGACAGTGTGCATGTTAATGTAATAAGGCTGATTTAGACACTTTTGTATACTAAGTATGAAAGATGTATCAGTTTTTTTTGCAACCTGAAAATTAATTACTGTGCTGAAAAAAGGATGCATGTCGTCGGTGCTATGTTGTGTTGTCATCACAAAGCTTCCTTGATCTCCGGAACCAATCATGGTTGAACAAGTCTATATTGGTTAAACCAGTCATTCTTTCTGTGTTAATCCAGTCTATCATGGTTAAACCAATTTTCTATATGTTAAACCAGTCTTTCTGAGTTGGAGCAGTCTGTAATAGGTGAACCAGTCTATCTTGGTTGACTTTTGTGTCAATTTGTGTATCCATTAGATATTTCAATGTATTTTTGTCTTTTATCACTATGTTACCTGAAAAATTGTATTTAAACATTGTAATTACGATGTCTTTTTTGGTTGTACTAGTTCACTTTACAAAAAAATAATGGTTTTGCATCATGTTTTAATTCCTAACAAATTAAGCTTTAAGGTTGTTTCCCATAATATTTCTCAGCAGAAAATACTATTTTCATAATGCAGTATGTTTTATGGAACTTTAAAGACTTAATGCTTCAATATTGGACTTTTGACCTAGGATCAAACTTAACTTGTCTTCTTTTGGCATAAGGAAATGTGCGGAAGATAAAGCATATTGTTTCAAATATCAAGACATTAAGATGAATTAATTTTGTGTGGCAATCCTCTAATACATGTAAGGATGGTGACATTAGAATTGGAGACATCTCCATAAACACAGGAGTATTTTAATGTATTTATCTATGTTAGAAGGAAGTTAAATTAATAATGCAGTCTATTGAATAAATAAAACAATTTGCTTCCCACAACAAGAGATTTAGTAGGGAATATAATTGTCAAGGAGTGTATGTGTTTCTTCCCCTTGGGGCTTTGTTTTTCCTGCTTTTTTTTGCAAAATAAGTTTTCGTGACATTTTTTAAGGTGACACAGTCTTGCACCAAATTTTATCAACTGAGCAATAACCATAGAGTGTGACATATTGTCATGTTGATTATCATGTGTGTTACTGATCATAGACATGTAATGAAGTTTCATATGAACTATAATGGCATGTTTGTCCACGACAGCTTAACCATAGAGCATGAAATATTATCACGTTAACTATCATGTGTATTACAGATAATATTATAAAACCTGTTTACAATGAAGTTTTGTCTGAAATAGTTTGTCTTTGTCCATGACAGCTTTTATTGATTTAAGTTTAGCAACCTTCCAAAACTGATGGACTCGTTCTTGGAATGACATATTCCTTTAACTGTTTAGCTGTTTCAGTAATGGTTACATCTAAATATGAAACACATTTGAAATAGGTTGTGGATCTATTAACATGTATTATTATCATGTTTTACATTATTTGTTTTTAACTTCTACGATGTAAGCTATAAGCAGATAATCATATAAGTGCATGACCATGTGATTGAATCATACAATCAATTTCCATTTAGCTCTTTAAAAGCTAAATGGATTTTCATTTAATGGTGTGGCTCAACTTTAGTTAAAATGATCATATTTAGTGAAAATTACCATTGCCATTTCGTTCTTTTACTCCATATTATTGTTTTGTTACCCAGGAATATGCTTGTATTAGCATATAATTTATCTGTGAAGAAATTTACTTAAATGTTTGGTAAGTAAATTGAAATCTAAGTAGTAATTGTCTGCATAGTAAGTTATTTCATTATCCTTAGTTTTAAGGTTTGAATACTTTAAATTTTAAAAATTGTTCATCTTATGATATTTTATTATTTGATTACTATTCATTATGTTTATTTCTTACAGTTATCTAATATGTGAGTTTTAAATAGAATGATAAGTAAGTTTACAAATTGTCAAAAAGTGAACTACAACAGATCGTGTAGAAATGTAGCAAAATGTTAACTAAATTAAGTTCCCATATTTTTGTTTTATTGTATTAACAAGTCGTGGCAACTGATGTTGTTTTGACACTGAATCGGCCAGTTTGGTTTATTTGAGTAGCGAGTATGACTGCCTTCATACACTTATGTTAAATATGTTATTGTGATTTTATTCTGATGTAGGTTTTATTTGCATATTTGTATTTTTCTACCTCTGTTACGCTTGTTGTTTGTACATATTTTGTAAATATATCATGTGAATTAAATTTACCAAAAAAGCTTTCCATTTATTTTAATCTTACATGATGATGATGATGATACATTTGTATGAGTTCTTTTTAGTTAACTAAAAAACTTTAACTAAAAACATCATTATTTTGTATGAAACTGTAAATTTAGGTACTTTACTTGGATTACATTTGCTTATCATTATAACAGTTTTACTTAAATTCCAGAACACAAGACATTATCAAAAAATTACATTAATGTTATAAGCCTGAGGTTACAAGGTAACATGTAGTTTGTAAAATGATAGCTCTAGTTGAAAAGTCTCCACGTACTACATTATTGTGTAGTTATATTCTTCTGGTCCACTGGGATCATGGAATTATGTTGTTTACATTTGAGAGTAGAGTCCCGCTCATGCATTAGGGGGTGTCATTGGTGTGTAATATCTTATTACTATTGATGAACAGCTTCAATAAAACCTAGGCTGCTATTTTCCCCATACAATGTTATGCTTCCTGAGGACTTTCCCCAGATAAAATAGACTTGTTATATCGTAATGAAAAGAAGAGTAAAAATGATGACAATGTTAACAATGTGCAATGAAACAACCAAGATTCATAGCCGAACATGTTGCTGGATCGGTAATGGTGCAAACATATATAGAGTTGTGGAACCTATGCTTCAATGAGCACAGCTCTGAACTGTATAATTATATATGCTCTTTAGTCATATAAATATAATAACGATATTTAATTTACATCTTTGTAATTCATGATATTTTTATTTTAAATTCACTATAAATCTAAACGTTCACTTAAAACAATTGAGATATACAACGAATTTAAAATCCAATTTATACAATTTAGATCTATGATAGAACTCGCAAGGCTGAGCTATTATCTGCTTTCGCTTAAGCCATTGCGGCCCTGCAAAAGCGTACGTAAAATTCAATACACATCTCTGTCATCCGTGAGCGAATCCGTCACGAAGTAGCAAGCCACCATGGCTGAACCGGAGAGGAAGGGTGTGCAAAGACGGGGGGCATTACGACAGAAAAATGTCGCTGTTGTTAAGGGCCATAATATGGTTCAGAGATTTTTCAAACAGCCAACATTCTGTGGACATTGTAAGGACTTTATTTGGTAAGTGGCAAGTTCCAATTCTGCATTTGAAGCGATTTTCTGAAGTGTCATTAGTTTTCGCGATTTATTTACATTTTGATTCTTGCAGTGATTGACTTCCTGTTATACGAGTTTTAATTTCTTCTTTCAGGGGTTTTGGAAAACAAGGATTTCAGTGTCAAGGTAAATTAGCTATGCTTTTAAATATGCGTTAAATTTACATTTCCTATATGTTTATTTGCAACTTTTGTTCTTTTTACCATTTTTCTATGATTTCAAAACTTGATTTAGTAACCATTACTCGGTAGGTCATGGTTTGAAGTTTGATAAGTTTCCTTACCCAACGTTTCGACAGTTGATAAATTTAGGTAATTCTTGGAAAAATGTCATCCTTTTAACCAGGCTTTTTGATGCAATTAGAGTTATTAAAAACGTCTATATTGTGTGATACAGACAGCATGTGTCAGGATGGCTTTATTGCTATTTTATTATACCATGGTGTCATCAGCACATGTACTTTACATGTAATATGTCATTCTTGTAAGACATGTTTATTGTCAAAGGTTAATGCGTTAACATTATAATCATTGAACTCAGATAGGTTTTATCATGACTTGCTCAAATAAATCATGGGGTATTTCAGTATAGATATTATGTTTATCAGTCATATGTTTGCATATCATATTTTTATAAAACATTACAGGTCTGTTGTTTGACATGAATAAAAAATAAGTAGCTGGTGTTATTCTAGAACAAGTAATCGTCAAGAGGGAAAACAAAAAAGAGTTGTCTTTTAGAGCAATATAATTACTATTTGTGTGGTATATAACTAATAATAACTATTATTTCATCAGTGTAATTTCTATAGATGAAATTGAGGCAAAGACTCTCAATAACAATTGTAAAATAATAATTGTTCCTGGGTTAAATAATAATTGTTCCAGGGAAGATTCTCAATTTAAAAAAACATGTTATGGTTTCTTCGTTTGTATGAAACCTTATACTTCATGAAATACTTAATCACTATGATATGTATTTTTTGGAGTAAAATTATTGGAGGCTTTGTATCTCTAAAAAGTTTTTTTTTCTAAACTCAAGATATAAAAAGGATATTTTACGTATAAATGTAAATGCATGAGGTTGTTTTAGTTATGGTTCAACAGTATATTAATCCATGCATTAGTGGATCAATTTCAAAAGCCTGTGATTGGTGAATATGATAAAAAATACATTAAACTTAATATATTTCAATCTAGTAGGCTAATGGTTCAACCTTGATTCCTGCCCCCAGTTTCATGAGATTTGCATTAAAATAGTTTGTCCCTAAGGAAACAATGGCACATAAAAGCAGTGTGTGCTGTGTAGCAATAACTGAATAAACAACGACAGCTTATTCATTAGTGATGTAGTGATGAGATCTCCAGATTCCACATGCCTTGACATTATGCTGGAATGGTATGGTATGGATCTGCTGTGAATATGCATTTTCACATTCAGGCCTTCAGTTGACACTAAGTTAGATTTGCTGTCATTATTGAATGATATCCAACCTTAGATACATGTATTTACAATTTTACACCCGGACAAAATCACTCAACATTCATTCTAAGGTCATATCCAATAGACATGTGCCATTTTCTATAAATTGTCACTCATATTCAACTTCCTTTTCTCATTATTCTTTTTTTCTGGTTGCATGACCATTAATATGCTTTAATATTTTTTCTGTCAAGAATAAAATGATATTTATTATGCTATAGAGGAATTTGTGAGACTGTTATATAGAGTTTCTGATTATTTCAGGAGTTTTGTATTTTCTCTGTATGGTTTATGTGACAGTTGTTTGAAGGTATATTTATTTCCGAGCTCAAATCAAACATGTATATATGTATTACTATAAGTCATACGCTATTGAACTACATTTATGGAAGTTTTAAGGTGGATTCAAATTTACACAAGTTTGCAAGTTTGCAAGTTTGTACTAAAATAGAATGACAATAAAGGAAGCACAGACAGAGATGATATCATAACCACACTTTCTAAGTGATATTGTTACTAAAATAGCGTTTCTCCAGCACCCATCAAACCTCAGATAACATCACTTCATCTCACACACCCAGATGTTAACTTTACTAGGGCTTGTAGCCAATATGGAAATGAGATATTGTTTCCTGGAGAACATGGTGTAGCCATTTTTGTTTTCTGATGAGTCTTTTTGTTGTTATTTATCTAGTTGCATCGCGCAAGGGCTTGGTGCAAAACTATTGTAACTACCTTATTTTATATTACAAGTTACAATAGTTTTGCACAAAGCCCTCATGCAGCCATTTCCTGGTGTTTGTAATTTTAGATATTTTACATGTTAGGCTAATAAAAAGAAAGTTTTTACTCATATGATTAACAACTAAAACAATTACACAATAACAACACACATGGTTAGAGAATGCTGAAAAAGTCAATTTTTGTTTTAAAATGTGTTTGCAATAGCAATATTGCATTCTTACAATTTGACACTTTGAATTAAACCGACTTTGAGTGACATCTCATGACTGTTTATTGTTTTAAAAGAAGATTTACTCAGTTGTCTAAAAATACATTTTTATATATTGCTAGTATTGTTTGAGCATTTATGACATTACTCATTCATTCAATACATAAAATTGCCTCAACTTAATTGTGAGAATAATTTCCCCTGCTTCATTTCACTTTCCTATTCTACTAGTGGTTTAAAAGATAAATTCAACTTTTATTCATACCTCTTTATCAACCTTCTACCACAGTGAACACTTGAGATAGTGCACAGATTTTCTCATGTGTGGTAATTCATATCCTGTTTGTCTGATTTTTTATATAACATGGTTCAAATTTAAAGTTATCCTTTTGTACTGTTTAAACTTCATCATTCTGCTTTTGAAAACGTTATTTTCACTAGCTTTACATTGACGTATTTTGACAATCTCAAGTTTACTTGTGTATGTGCATTTATTTTATTTTTATTGTTCAATATAGTTATTTATGAATCATTTTCATGTATTGCATGAGTACCCATATATCTAAATCTTAGCCATAATATTATATATATAAATATAATATCATTTTCTAAATTTTATTTTAAAATCATTGCTAGATATAAAATGGGAAGCTTGACAGATTTATTAATGTGTATTATTGGTGTTGTAAAAAGAAGCAGCCTATGAAACTATTACATACAGGGTAAATGAATATGGCCAATCCTGCAATATTATTTTATTTCATCATTCTAGAAAAGTTAGAATTTCACATGATTTATATATAAGTTCCTTTTATGGCCTAGAATCGAGACAAAAATGCATTACTATACTACAGGATAATAATAAGTAGGTCATTGTTCTCCTAACTGAAGACATTCTATACCAGAGTGTATGTTTTAAGTTTGAGAACAGCCAGCTTTATGTAATCATTTGATAGCTAGGCTAGCGGCTATAGACATAATTTTCTAGAATAGTTCAAATGCTTCAGTATTGTTTTTGTGCACTTACTGCCTGTTTGTATTAATTTTCAACTGCAACCACTTTGATTCTGTTCTAAATGATATGGTATACATGACTCATGTGGAGGAAGGGGAGAGGTATTTTGATAACGGCAGCCCGTCTGCTCACTTTAGAATGAGCCATATCAAGATTCTAGGAAACGAAGATAAAATTTTATGAACGTTTAGAAGTCTGATTCTCTCTTAATTTCTTAGTCTTGTTATAATTTTCCGTTGGTTATAAAATTGTTTATACAAAAATATGCACAGATACGAACACAGTGTTCATAATGCCAAAACAATACACACATTTGTATAACACAAATCATGTGTTCAACCTGCATTGTTGTTATATATTAATAACCTACACGATTAACCTAATTAACACACAATATGTACAACACACAAGCACACCAACATATGCACACAATCACACATATTCTCTGGAACATAAGCCTTTAATCAGTATGCTCTATTGTACAGCCTACATTGTATGTAGACATAGGAGATAAATATCACTTGAACTGGCACAAATCTCCGCAGCTTTTTCCCCAATTCCTGGTGAGGGCTAGCCGTAAAGCATGCATAGACCTATTATTACCGCCTTCACACCAGAAACACATTATTTCAGTTGCTTTACGGATGTCTCTTGAATAAGAGTTTTGGATTTTTTAAACGCTATGCTCTGTTAGTGCGTGAGTCTAGGTGAAAATTATATCTACTAGAGTCTGTGTAATCAAACTTAAGTTTTAATGACTGGCTAGGTTTATTTATGAATACAGAACTAATGGAGAAAAACATTAGGGGGAAGCTACTGTATACTGATGGTTTTTAAATAGTGTTATGTTAGCTTCTCCAAAATGTTTAGAAGTTTCAAATGTATATAAATGATTAAGATTTTTTTTTATATAATTAACATTGATGCCATCACCTTCCTACAGGTTAATTTTGCAAATTTTGCAGTTGTGATAATTACTATTAAATTTAACAAAATAATAATCCAGCTAAGCAATTTACCTTTAACTCTGTTACTAATGTTTCCAGAATTAGAATGAGTCAAAATGTATCTGCTGTAAGCAGGCGATTAAGGTCTACCACCTTAGACAAGCAACTTGTGCCTGGCATGTCCACTCCATACATGATACAATGGGCTGTGAATATAACTGACAATGATAATCAGGATGAATGCTCTACCTAATTGTCTTATATATAGTGCTATTGTTTCCCAGATCTGTTCAAAAGGATGGATGCTGTGTACTCAACAATTATTAAACCCTGGAGTCTTTAGTAGCTATTGTAGTATTTGTAGATCTGTTATGCAGCTTAGAAAGATTCTGTCTGCTTTTTATAATAAAATAATTTTTTCATTAGCAAACAGCTAAAACAAAAACAGCTGACCTTAATGGATTTTTGTGTTTGTTTTGGAAATAATTGTGTTGCATGACCATTTCAAATCAAAGATACGTAATCTGGAAAGATGCATGCTGTGTGTATGTTAATCTGCATAATGATACGAGATAGCTGGATAGTCCCGTCCATCTGTTGCCGATTATCTATGTTATTCCACCCACGCACATTTACATGGACTGTGAGAGTGGAGCACAGTCAGCTACATACACACATTACTACTGGGTTACAGGTTTATCCTGCTGGCTGTGAGATAATGTGACAGGGTAATGTGACAGGGTAATGTGACAGGGTAACGACTGCACACACACTGTGCCATGTCAGCATGCTCCACAACCGGAGAGAGTTGGGAGAATCATATAGAGTCTATGGCACCTACAAAGGTCAAGGTTTTTACAACATGGGGTATCGTTAAGAATGGGGGTCACCTGAAACCTTGTTCTGAAAGTGCAAAACTCGTAAGATTTACCATAGTAAAATATATGACTTGTGCTATAAAATGAGGTATAAAGTAATTCTACTCACTGTCCTTTTAGATCTAAATATGAAACATTAGTGTAATAGGAAAACGATTTATCACATGAGATGTAACTCAATATTTTCAATATAATTTTCTTTAAAAAAGATGGACCATATATTAAGACTGAGATCCAGAAGCATGCCATACTCAGAGGCTGCCATATCAGGGGACAATTTATAAAAGAATATTTGCGATAGAAATGGACAGGCTTGACTCCGGGGAGAGAGAGCTGCATTAGCGGATCATCTGGGTTGATGGACGCCCACACTGCTGTCTTGTCCGACACTGGCATTGATACAGGACAGGATTATAACCAGTCTGTTGACCTGGAGACACTTGACAGACTGGTTGCTTGGTGAAGACAAATGGTGCAATATTTACAGACTGGTGCTTTCTTGATATTCGTGTCAGTCATCATATTTGTCCTACATAATTATTGTCCTAAATTGTCCTAATTTTTGTTGTTTCTTTTCATCATCATCATTATCATCATCATAATAATAATAATAATAATAATAATAATAATAATAATAATCATCATCATAATCATCATCATCATCATCATCATCATCTTAATGTCATCCTCATGTCAATCATACTCATTATTATGTTAGTTTTAAGAAAAAATATATATAAAGATCTAATAAAAAGGCATGTGTCATATAGAAAAGATGACTAAACAAAAAAAAGGCACTTTATAATGCTGAAAATAGATTATTATTAAATTTCTACATTTTTACCATTGTTATAAAATTTATTGTGATACATCATTTTATGTCATTATTTTCTAGCAGCATCTAGGGATTACTCATGGTGTTTTCTATATTTATACTGAGGAATCCTACCGTTTTGCATTAAACGACTAGTTCAACTTGAGGTCGCCATTGAGCAATCCCTTTAATTATGTCACACAAATAAAAGTGCAGAACAAGAAAAAATAGAGCAGCCTGAAATTTAAAACCATTTTGCACTGGCACAAGAAACTAATTTGCTAAATGTGTAAGCTGCTTTGAATTTATATCTGTCTACTATACAGGTGTATAGTTATATTGGCTTCTGATTTCTTTTCCTAGAAAATGTTGATATTTGTAGATTGAATATATAAAATTTCTTCGCACTTTTGAGGACTTATGTTATTACAAGCAGTTATTGGTATAATACAATTTGGATGAAATTAACTTAATTTCTAGGAATGGGCACATTATATAAATATCTTGGTTATTCAAAGGTTATTTGTTATAATACTATATATGTGAAGCATAAAATATAGAATTGCATTATTTTTAGTTTGGTGTCTCTTTTGTTTTTCCACAGAAATCTTGTCTTGAAATAGGCCTTATGTGTTTAACTTTTAAACATATTCTAAAATAAAATTTCAAATCCAGACTAGAATTATGTGCAAAGTTGCAGACTTTTCTGGGGGATTTCCTTTGCAGTCTTCAAAGAAAAAAGCTAAGTTGATGTCATTGACAGCTGCACCTTGGTTTCGTGACATGTTAATGTTGAAAATCAGCTTTACTCAGACACCAACCTTCATTACTTCCGAGATGGGCATAAAGATTCCCAATTAAGGGGGAACTAACATTTTCACTGCCAGCTGTGCAGAATTGTACTATCATTATGGTAGTGTGGTGCAGTTTGCTGTCAGAGGAAAGAATAGGAAGATGCATTCACAGACATACAAAACATAAACTGGTCAACTTACTAGTTACTACCTATGGCTGTTACCCCCACTGTATGCCCTTTGACCAGGACAAAATGTTTGTGTTGATCTGAGAATTGTGGTCATTTTTGTCTATTTTATCTAAAACACATTTGACTTACTAGTGTTCTAGGTAAAACGAACTTTGGCAAAGATTTGTTAAGCAGGATGTGTCATTATCCTTATATAATGATCTCCTGAACGATGTATCAACAACCAACATTCGGCTTCTGCTTTAAATGGTTTACACATTAAAAAATTATGGTAGATCTTAAAACTGAGATTAAAACCTAAACAAAAAAAAGTTGATCAAGAAGTCAAATTGACAAATCTATTGAGGCATATATAGTGAAATATATAAAACTCTTATGAATTACAGCACAATAAAAATTTCAACTGAATGCTTCCTTTTATATCTAAAAAAAAGTAGAAATTGGAAAAAAATTTTTTGACTTAACTTAATGGTGGAATTTTTTAACCAGGTTTTCAATGAAAACCGGGTTATTGTAATGCTGAAGTCGGCAGCAGGCAAGCGGGTGGGCGGGCGGGCGTCAACTTTTGGTTTCCGCTCAATAACTTAAGTTTGCTTTAGCCTATTGACACCAAACTTGCAGTATGGGTAGCTTATATCAAGAGGCAGCTTGGGATTGCTACCCAGGTGTCTGTGATGAAGGTCAAGGTCACTGTTACTAAAAATAGAAATTCAGTTTCCACTCAATAACTTTAGTTTGCTTTGGCCTATTGACACCAAACTTGCTGTATGGGTAGCTTACATCAAGACGCAGCTTGGGATTGCTACCCAGGTGTCTGTGATCAAGGTCAAGGTCACTTTTACTAAAAATAGAAATTCAGTTTTCGCTAAATAACTTAAGTTTGCTTTGGCCTATTGACACCAAACTTGCTGTATGGGTAGCTTACATCAAGACGCAGCTTGGGATTGCTACCCAGGTGTCTGTGATCAAGGTCAAGGTCACTGTTACTAAAAATAGAAATTCAGTTTTCGCTCAATAACTTAAGTTTGCTTTGGCCTATTGACACCAAACTTGCTGTATGGAAAGCTTACATCAAGACGCAGCTTGTGATTGATACCCAGGTGTCTGTGTTTAAGGTCAAGGTCACTGTTACTAAAAATAGAAATTCAGTTTACGCTTAATAACTTTAGTGTGCGTTGTTGGCCTATTGACACCAAACTTGGTATATGGGTAGCTTACATCAAGACGCAGCTTGGGACTGGTTTAAGTATGTTACCCGACCAGACCTCAGTGGAGTCCCTTTAAAGTGGAAAAATACACTTTGAATGTATTTTCAGATATTCTTGCTAGGGTTAAGCCATTTTGCACTAGTGCATGACACATGAGAAGATTTTGAAGAAATGTGTCCATAAGCATGGCAGCCTGCCCCAGATTGTAGATAAATCAGATCTGCTGCACATTGATTGAGTTACCATCTCAACATAGGAAATTAGACATGTCTTCATGCATTTCCTCAACAGAAATGTGGTAAAAATGCGAGCAATTCAGAGCAATGCGTGTATTTAGCTGGTGTAACTGACTTAGAATTATTTCATTATGAAGGTTGAGCTGTTTGTAATAAATGCAGAAAATGTTGATTTGGATGTTTTCAATTCTGCAGAGTAAACTAAAAGTCATCTGCATCTTATTTAAGATCAAATTCAGGTATCAAGAGAATTAATTAGCATTTATTTCTAAAGTGTAAGACAGTCATAAAATGTCTATTGCAGTTTAGGGAGATGAAAGTTGTTCTCAGAAACCCAGATGTTTATGTATTTTTCTACTGTACATGTGAAGAGATCAATGGAAAGGCTAGCTTCAGAGACATATTTTGGTTTTGTTATTTAAAATAATTTTGTAATTAGCATTATAATCCTCGCTGTAATGTCAAATCCTTGTAACTTCACTTTTTGAAATTTTACAGGAGAAACAAAAAAACTATATAATTTTTATTTGTTGTTTGTTTGTCACCATTGTACGAATCTTGTCAAATAAGTTGCTAATTAATAATAATTTTTGGGTACTTTTGAGGACAACCATCAGATTCTTGTCAATTTAGGACTTACGTTGTTTTGAGGTGAAAACATTTCCACAAATACGAGGTTTTGCCTCATGTGTTTTTAAAACAATTGATAAAAATGCTTTTATTATGTAATCGTTTTAAATCTTGATGGGCAAAAATACACCTGGTACACATAGGATATTGTTTGGACTGAAAAAAGATCTTTCTACATGTGCAAAATCATAGTCATATTTTCTAGATGAATTGTCAAAAGCGGAGATTTGAATTTCTTGTCCCTCAAAATATCGTATATTGGAGGTTTACGAGATTTTGAACCGCTTTTTAAACCTGTTCTGATTGGCTTAGGAATACAATGTTTTGACACAATGGGCACAACTGTAAACTGTTTTAAGTGCCATCAAAAAGTCATTTTCGGCAAATATTGAAGTTACGAATTCAGCTTTTGAAACAAGTGTTCATATAAAAGTTAGACAAAGATTAGTCTGTTAAAGACTTGAATTATATAAATATTAGGTTGGTGGGGTGGGTGAAGAAATGCTTTCCAAGCAAGAATATATCTTGATGATTATACAGAATGAATGAGCACATAAATAACATTATAACTGTCTGGAGCCAATCTCCAGCCTGTACCTCAGTCATGTGGGATAATCCACCCACGGTAGTGGTGTACATACACACCTTCATTGACTAGACTTGCCAACATCTGCTGAAGGCTGCCAACAGCTACCTGGTGCAAGGGAGGTGAAAAATCAGGGCTGAAAACTTGGGCAACAGACAATATCTACCCCTGATTTCTACCCCTGATTTCTACCCCTGAACACCTGGTGCAGTTTGGCTTCCAGTTTAGTTGCTTGCGGAAGTGCTCATTGTTTTCCTAGTCAGAAGTAAATATTGTGTTAGTTTTTTTACTTAAATCCTTGACTCATTGAAACAACAGCAGTCAGTCAACACTATAGAATCTTGCACTAATCCACTCCACTGCATACAGCCTGCCACTGAATCTTTGACTAATCCATTGTAGCATACCTCATCACCATCAACAAATTCATTCAATTTACCACTTTATTATTAACATTTTAACCACATTTATTTGACTTCTTGCTAGTCTATTGCTAAGTAATAAACTTTCAAACTTGTCTACTACTGAAAAAATAGACTTATTAACTGCAGTCTACCACTGAATCATGGACTCACTCACTGATGTCTACCACTAAATAATGGTTGCACTCACTGATGTCTACCACTGAATCATGGTCTCA
>Ga0224511_10000751_pt1 | contig 17033 bp, 9 predicted proteins | sample SF_May12_sed_USG_2_FD_169988 | JGI IMG/M metagenome (GOLD analysis project Ga0224511, IMG submission 169988) | Sediment microbial communities from San Francisco Bay, California, United States - SF_May12_sed_USGS_8_1 | ecosystem: Environmental > Aquatic > Marine > Sediment | place: USA...
CACATACTCGCAAACAAGATGCATGACAGCGCTACAAACCTCGACTAGTGTGCACCGATGACGGCTCAAAATATGACTTACCCCCATACAAATGCTGCACACCGACACCATCTATTAACAAACTTCCAAAAATATTTTTTAGAGAGTATATCCTAGTGGGTAGTCGGGTTTATCAAATTGCAACTCTGCATCGTCAAATCCCGTGTGTCAGTCTAATACTCAAAAGCATCATGGCGGCGCGCACAAACATTGCTTCACTTTACAAACTCGTTTCGCTAATACCACCGGCCCAACAGCCGCAAATTACTTGCCGGTACTCGCGTTCATTCCTACAACGTCTCGGCTACTATACTCACTCGTCTCAGCTCCCAGATCTCATCACCAGTCATACAATTCCGCCTCTCAACTTCCCCACCTTCAGTACGCAAAGCGCAAAATCTTCAGCAGCCAGCTCAATTCTCCTGCTCTAACACGTACATGATCTCGATAAGTTCTCCTACTGGACGGCCACTACGCCGATTCTCATGCACTTCTAGCTTATTCTCTTTCCTACACCTACGTACAGGGGCAAAGATCTATCACTTGTATAACCCTTGCTCAATTGTTACCATTTACTGTAGAAAACACACACATTAAATAATGCATTAGTCATGCTAACCTGAGCACAGTGTAACATTGCTCAACCCTGTCTTTCATTATTATGTACTTTCATCCTAAAATTAATCTTTATCGAGCGACTATGAAGCAGCCTTCGATCATTGTACGACTATGTACAACATTTATACAAGGGAGACAACTTTCGGGCGTCTATGAAGCGTTCAGTGTGCAATTCAATTGTTGACTACTACTGTAATCGATTAATCCATCCCAGTTCTTTGTAAAATGAAGCCATTTTTCACCCAAACTCAGATGAGGACTGGTGGAAATCTAAACATGAAAGTGATCCGTTTTCTAATAAAATATCATTTAGACTCTTAAATGAATCGAACGCTACCAGGAACGGATGATGTCTATGCTTGTTTATTTATCAAATTGGATATTTGCAACTACCGCGACAATGTAAACAGCGTTTGACAGCTTCTACAACAGTACAAGTAACCTTATTAAAACACGTTTTTTCTCATTCTCTGTCAACACGTTTCCTCCATACGATCACTCTAGCCTTCTGGCTGCCAGTGTTGGTTCGTCTCTCGTCAACAAACACTAATCTCTTATGATTATTGTTTTGATTTTCGATTTTTTGTACACACTTGTAATTATAACATGTATTCAGTATGCCTTTCATGTATGAATTATATATGCAGAATTTGACCATTTTGGGCCTCCAAATCAACTCTTAATAAGAGTCGCATCCTGGGGTCTGAACACTGAGCACCTGGCATAGCTAAACCTGATGGGTGGGGTAACTTACAGTATAAACACAGTACATGTATGTATGTTGTGTGTTGACAGGTGCGTGCAGACGGCCTACTTATCAGCACCGAAGAAGACCTGCATCCCGACGTGCTGTCAACGTAGCTATGGTTAATATTGACAGCAGAATATGCACTCTTTACACATTTATTTATGTAAAAAGAAACGTTTACTCGCTAAATATTGGTGTATTCAGTTGTTTGTGTGAATTGGTGGTTCATGATGATGCTGTGTATATGTTGTACCAGGCGCGAGAGGTGACGTACGATCCAGTGACAGCGCTGACGTGTTCAGATGTTAGACTGACAGTCGGCACCTCCCTCCTGCTGCCACTGCGACTACTTCCACTGGGTTCACTTGGCTGTTTTTATGTATGCCGGATTTTTCTTGGAAACTAAATTAATTAATTGTTTAACGAGTTAATATTTTAATTGCGGTACATGTATCAAACGAAATTACATCATAGTTCCAGGTACAGGTAAAAAAAAGTTTAGGTTTCCAGTAATTAAAAAAAATATAGAAAAAAAGTTAATCTCGGCCAAGGTTTACGTGGACCGCAAGCGTTTTCCGGCCTAACATTGGCATATTTATATCTCTTGTTTGTTTCCGTTCGATTTATAATCAGTTGTGACAGGGAATCAATGTGCTGTGTTTGTATTGGCTGACAATGTCCGCTTCCTGCAATCTCGTCTGCTACTGGCAGCTTGCCAACACTGGCATTCATTGACCACATGCCACCATCGTTGTCATCAGTACTATCATCATCATCATCATCATCATCATCATCATCATCATCATCATCATCATCATCATTTTCATCATCATCATCATCATCATCATCACCATCATCATCATCATCATCATCATCATCATCATCATCATCATCATCATCATCATCATCATCATCATCATCATCATCATCATCATCTTAGCTTCAGCAGCATCCTCCTCCTCCCTACCATTCTTATCATTATAACACCCATGTCGTCTGTCCGCAGGTTGCGCTTTCGTCAAGTACTCGAACCACACCGAGGCTCAAGGAGCGATCAACAATCTCCATGGCAGCCAGACAATGCCGGTAAGATTGTACAACAAACCTTGAATATGTGGGTCCCTTTGTGGTGAAGTTTTAAAAAGCATGATATATCAGAAATGTCATATACCAACTTCTTTCATACCTAAGTTATTGGTTCGTCATCAAGAATTTGCCATCTACAATTCATAGTTAGTTATGGGAGAAAACAAGAAGACACTTTACACACATGTTAATAAGGTTGTCTCCCTTTATGGAGATCTTTCTTAAAGGGATGAAGAAGAAAAAAGATACTTCGATTACAGCAAGCCTGCATCTACATGCCTTACGTAAAATAAATGCTTTACTGTGTTTGTCACTTAAACAAATAACGTGACCTTGACCTCGTACATACAGGGCGCGTCCTCGAGCCTCGTGGTGAAGTTCGCGGACACGGAGAAGGAACGCCAGTTGCGGCGCATGCAGCAGATGGCACAGAGTGTGGGGCTGCTTAACCCCTTGGCGCTTTCACAGCTGGGCGGCTCCACTAATGCCGCCTACAGCGTATACTCGCCGCAGAGAGACATACAGGTGTACCCAGACGTGAGTCACGGTGTTGATGTTGATAAGTGTAACACACTTTGTCTTCGTAAGCAATAAGAGCGGGATTGTCTTTTGTCATAACAGACATCTGCAGAACGTCATTGCAAGTCGTAAAAGAAAACATTTCGTCAACAAATCTATTTTTATTTGTGCAAGCTACAACAATTCCAATTACTACAAACATCTTCCTCAGTTTAATGATAATTCATTATGAAATTATATGCTTGATATTATTCCCTACCTTGAAGCCTTTGAACCTTGACCCTTCTCTAAGGTGTGGCCCCAATTGCAGATCATGCAGCAGCAAGCGCTAGTGGCCGCCAGTCAAGGACACTACCTGACGCCCGTGACGCTGGCACAGATCCCGCAGGCCGTGGCGGCACTGGCGGCTCCCACCGGCATCTCCACCGCCACCATGACCCCAACCACCGCCTCGCTGGCTAATGGTGAGAGTGAGTTTCATCTTCTATTCTGTCCTTGTGTGCCCACAACTGTAACATTGCCCATCAACATCCTCTTACTTTCCACCAAGTTCGCTGCTATCTTTTCTCCTTTCTTAGATTGAGTGGCATTTACATTACTACATTGCCCTTCTTCAATCTAACGTACACTTGTTGCGCATGATCATGCTCCAAAATGTGTTTGTCAATGCTTTAAACCCAGCTCGTTCTATTTTAAGGAACAGCCTCTACTCCGATCAGTGGAGCGCCACCTAGCGTGTTGTCCCCGACCCCTGTGGCGGGGTTTCCCCATTTAAGTAGTGGCCAGGCGGGCGAGATCTACGCTAACGGGCTCCAGGCGTACACGACACAGACCCTGACAAACGGCGACCCCACCCAGGTGTACACAGCCGTCACGCCATATGGCATCAGCGAGTATCTGAGTAAGTTGCAGTTTTGCCTGTTGACATGCTATTCAGTTAAAAATAAATTCCCTGTATACTAGTACAAGTTGTTTTTAGTGTTTATTCGATAACACTACACACATTTACACAATCTTTCTGCCTGTTTTCAGCCGCGTACCCGGCGACCTTCAACCCGATCCAGGCCGCCCTGCTACAAAATGCCGCTCTTATGCCAACTGCGCAGAAAGAGGGTATGTCCTCTATAGGTATACCCGGGCTTCCTTACTCTATTTTTAGTAGTTGATTTTATTCTCCCCAATTTGTTACCTCTCCTTAGTACTATAAATAGCATAATTTTGTCAAAAACCATATATGGAAACTTGCTGACGTCATCCATTTAACATGGCCACTGAATATAGACAATATTTTTTTCATATCCTCTTTGACTAATTCTCATAATTCTTTCACTTAACACATTTTTTCAAACTTAACATCTATGTCATAGCAGCAAATTGACCCATTATCCCCTTTCAAACTTCAAAAGATATTTTAAATATTTTGCTGTACACTTTTTCATATATGGTTACCTTATTTCTGATCGCTCTTTGCTTTTGTGTCGTCCATACGAACACCTGTCCTTAATTCTGCAACCCATATTTTTATCATCAACATTTCATTCTCCCTTCTGGTGCAACATGTTTATATCAACTCAGTTTCCATATAATGTGTTGCCCGTGCTCTAGGCGTACAGGGTCGGTCTTTTAATCTCGAATGTCACATGTACATGTGTTGCTTCTCCTGTCTACAGTTTCTTATAACTGGAAGTTCTTTATAAGCGTGTTTTTCTTAAGCGCACTTTCGTGTATATTAACTCTGTTTCAATATACTTTGTCCCCCGTGCCCTATGCGTGCAGGGCCTGTCGTCTAATCACGAGTGCCACATGTATGCTCCTCCTATCTTCAGGACCGGACGTGTGTAGCCGGTTCATCTACCCCCACCACACAGACTCACCTCTGTCCACTCTGCCTGCAGGTCCGGACGGGTGCAATCTCTTCATCTACCACCTACCCCAGGAGTTCGGTGACGCCGAGCTCGCCCAGATGTTCATGCCATTCGGTAACGTCATCTCGGCAAAGGTTTACGTGGACCGCGCTACCAACCAAAGCAAGTGCTTCGGTGAGTGAATTTTCCCCTGTAAAGACATTGACGTAAGGCAACAAAATAACGGTTTTAGGAAAAGAAATCTGGCGCCGACCAAAGGTTGTCCTTACAAATAAAACCATCATTGCCATATTTTTTTCAATATATATAAATAGATCCACAGGGCAATCACGAACTGAGTAACACAGAAAAATCAAGTCTTTCTGCCCAACCACCCAATGTATTGCGGACTCTTACGACCCCTGTCCTCTATGTGTATTGCAGGGTTTGTGAGCTTCGACAACCCGGCGTGTGCCCAGGCGGCCATTCAAGCTATGAACGGATTCCAGATCGGCATGAAGAGACTAAAGGTAAAACATACAACTTTCTTCCCTGTCTTATTTAGTAGTTTTATTTTTTCTGGTCCTTTGGGATCATCGAGTGTATGTTGTTTACATTTAAAAGTAGAGCCCAGCGCATGCTCTTTGGGGCGTCAGCGGAGTGGCATGTTTCATTATTATTGATAACAGCTTCAATAAAACCGCGGCTGCTATAACCCCTAGGCAAACTATGCTTCCTTAGGACTTTACATTTTCTCAGATTATGAAGCACCAACGTATCTTTTCCCTACCGTATTTAACAACAATCTTTTCTTCCATATCTTATTTACCAACATTATATTTCTTCCGTATCTTATTTAACAACATTTTCCACCTTTTTTCTCTCTCTTTTAAAACAACAACGTTTATCAACAGTATTTAAAAAAAACAATGTTATTCTACTAAGTACAGTGATCGTGTGTTGTATGTCGTGTTACCATTTCCTCATCTTTGACGTCGTTCACAGGTCCAGCTGAAGAGGCCAAAGGACGCCTCCAAACCGTACTAGATACAGACGGCCAGCTGGTGTCCATGACACGGCGTGTCTGGTAAGTTAAGCCTGAACCTTTCCATCTTCAAGCGTGGTCATTAAATACGTACATGTTTCTACAGGCAGAGCCTACACGATGATTTACAAACAATATTGTGTTTAATACGTAATATTATCAATACGTGCAGATCAAAGTTATATGATGTAGCTAAGGATATTGGTTAATGTCTGTGTCGGTCGCTGTGTTTGTCTTTAGAAACTGTATGCCCATGTTAAATGTGTTAAACGCTTAAAACACCATTCCGTTGGTAGATGTACACAGACTCCTGGTGATCACATTACTCTTGTTATTATAGCAACAATCTACAGCCCAAGTCTCGTTCCCAATGAGGCTAGGGTCAAAGGTCAAGGTCATTGGACCGTTGCCTTGTTACGCCTAGTAACGCGGTGCGCGTGGTGTAAGTTGCCGTGGTTTTCATTCTGCTGTTGTGGGTAGGACGTGGAGATCTCCAGTCTATTGTCTTTAATTGTGTAGCATTTATTTTGGCTGTGTTTTACACTGGTGCCGCTGGAGTTTAGTTTAATATCTGCAGACCCCCGTGACCAATCAAATTCCACGCTGATGTATTTCTGTCTTGTTTTGCGATACATATGCACACTTTCTTGATAAGTATCTTTATTAAGGTCTTGTGATGCTGAGAATTTACCAAATGTTTTATGCTTAAAACCACCAAAACAGAAATGTATTGTTACTATGTTGATAATATCCTTACAAAATACAACATAAAATTTAACTGGAACTTTGAATCACGGGAGTTTGTACCATGTGACCATGATCTTTGATTTGGTTGGTTGAGTGTGTCATGTGACCAAGATCCTTGATTTGGTTGGTTGAGTGGTTTGAAATGTCGTCTGGTCAGTATTGTACGATATTTTTCTTGACCAATGTTCTATTGTTCCCTTGGCAACCAGTGTCATATCCATGACATCGAACGGTTCCGTTTGTTCCACAGATATACGAATTTAGGAATGTGACGAGCTTACTATGCAGAGGAAACGTGTGTCTGTATTTGACATTTTTCATAGAAACACATATTGTAAACACAAATCAAACTTGTTTTTAACAAAAAGTCAGAAGGAATCCATGACAAACAACAGATTCCACTGTATCCTCAATCAGTAAGCTTGCACAGTCTGGAAATTCAACAGTTTAGCTTTTCGTTTCTCTAACAAGCCAACATATACACACGTGTATCAACCAGCTTCCGTGCTCTAACACTTACAGTTTGTTGTTCTCTATATACGCCGTGAGACGGTCCAGACCCGCTGCGCTGATGGCGATACTAATCCACACCTGGTCACGTGCTGATCCTGGTCACGTGGTCAGGTCACGTGGTGCATGGCGATGTCGCCTCTACTAATCACTTGAGATATATTCACTCGTGCACTTACCTTCATGTTAGCTGACGTTATAATACCAAGTGCATGGATCAAACTTAACACAGTGCCATAACCATGTGTTCTTTAAAGTGTTGCCAATAGTACACGTGGTGTTTTATGATATTTTCTTGTCATATATACAGTGTCGTTAGATGTTATTTCTTAATGTTAGACCGTGACCACGTGGTGACATTTTGGGAATGACTCAACTGTCTGCGGTTGTTTGACACACAATTTATATCGCCATTTGAATTGTAAATTAGGTCAAGTCACTATTGAACCATTTTCAGGCATTATGTCCGTAAATCAATCCTTAAGTACACCATTTTCTTTAACACTACTTGTACTTGGTTATTTCTCAATATGTCCATAAATCGCAGACACCTGTGTGATTCTCATTCTGTCACTGCGTGGTCATGTTGTTATACGTGTTGATGGCTTTACTGGAAATGTTTAATATCTTACAAGATTTGTCTGTTCTAAACAATCGAACGTAGTGTTTATCTCAAAGCTAGTTTTGTTGCTGATACCATCATTACTTTAATATGTGTTTGCAGATCTTAGTTTGTTGATATGATAAAGAACAAATAATATGCCGGTATTGTGCGTTTGTTAATGCATAAAAGCGTTTATAACAAAGCCCTGTATTATTTTTCAGGACGGCTACGGAAAGTCACGAGTGAAACGTTCAGAGAAAGACGGCAATTGGCGGAGATCGGCGGATCTCTCCGAAATGGGAGCCGATTCTAAGACGATCTAATTTTGGATATGATGACATCACAAGGCAAATCAATAACAGAAACAAGCCAACATAGAAACATTGTAATCGTTATGTTAATCACACCAGAAAACAACTTTGTGACGGTGGTTACTTTATGGTCCAATTCCATTGCTTCTATATTTATATTAATTTCACCACCGGTGTAAATATTTGTTTTGAATCACTTTTTACTCGTTTTTACGATTGATATGTTTGTGTATATAGTTTATACTACTTAACTTTGTCATTTTCATTCTTGTTATTTTTGACATTATTTTTGCTTATTTTATATGTGCGTGTTTCCTCTGATGATAGTTGTCTCAGATGGCTTTGTTAGTTCACCTCAATCGTGCAATATCCCGTGTTCTAGAAGTGCTGCACGTGCTTATAGCACGTGCTCGTGTGTTTTTGGCACACGTTAAGGGTAGGTTTAAGACGCAAAGAGTAAGTTTGGGATCACACAAAGATCCGCATACATCATGCTAAGTGAACTGGTTGTTTATGATCTAGTCTACGTGTTGTGTGTTCTCTCTTGCCATTGGTCGAGCTGACTCCTTGTGTTGATGTCTCCTACGCTACAGAAAGAGATTATCATTTCATTACGGGCCTATTACAGGGGCTGTGTTTCCTTTATGTACTGTACAGATATATACGATAATGTACCATTCTATTTTACGGCAAAGGTCGATGGGTTTCCAGTGTACATCATGGTTTTGGTGGTGTGTTTTCTTCATTATTATTCCAACATTCCAGAACATTCGTCACATACAATGCCAAAACGTCAGACTCATGTCCTCGTGTTAAACACGTGATTTGCTGTTGTGCAGTGAAGCGGAACAAGTCCAGTTCTATTTTTAGTAACACACGGTGTACATTTGATACCATATTTAGATAACCTACTTTTATACAATTTATACTTACGTACACTTAATATTGTAAACTGGTTTTATATTTTGTGGTGGGTGTTTTAGACTGTCTCCATTCTTAGTCGCGTGCTGTAGTTCGACGTTTAATGACGTAACTCTCAAGTTTATGTAATTATTTAACACGGTGTACTTTTTAACTGAGCTATTTTTAGATAAATGACGTCGTACATTTTACGTGTATCTCAATGTTGTAGGGTTAATTAGCCTCAGTTAATGTAACAGGTGCTTGTCCAGTATGCTTTGTACAATTTTAGTTTTCATCGGGAAGCCCATCGTTCTTTGCCATTTTGTTGGTGTCCTCGCCGCTACTTTGACAAACCGTATCACGCTGTTAGTCTTCAATATACTTATACTCAGTAGAAGATACTAGAATTCATGTTGTATTCATATAAAACGCCAACTATACTCATGTTCAGTGTCACCTTCTAGTCAAGCCTGAATGTTAACGATTGGTTCTGAGGTACTGTTGTAGCGGCAGGCCCGTCTATCATTCCATAAGTGACGTTACGGTGATTACATCATCAGTGACGTCACGATGACCTCATAACTGTTGTGTCGAGGTTTGTAAATAGTCATTTTCAACTTAAATTATTGACCATGATGTCATGACATGTTTAGCGTAGATTTAGATTAGATTTTAGATAATGTTTATGCCCAACTTTATTACAACTCATTAATTTGTTACCAGTTTTATGATACGTTAACATGTACTTAAACTCGCTGTCATTAGCTTATATTCAGTTGTTAATATTTGTTTCCAGTAAGAAATATGTTTCCAATTTGTTTACGACTTGAATGATACGCCATTTTGAAGTTGATAGTTTTATGGTATTTGGTTAAATTTGTTAAAATTGAAAGACTTTTAGGTATATTTGTTGAGACGATTTAAACACAAAACTGATATGGGTATTATTGTTACCAGATATAATGTTCTTACTTGTACATACATTTACATAACTTGTTTTTATCATTATTTGTTTGCTTCTATTTTTCTCATTATGCTTGAAATTGTCAGAGAGCGAGACATGACCGAATGTTTTATTGGATTTCTGGTCAATTCAATCACATGAACGATTGTGTTTTAATTGGATATATCCACAAGTCACATGACCGAATGTGTTTTGATTGGTTGTTTCCAATGATCACGTGAACAAATGTGTTTTGATTGGTTGTTTCCAATGATCACATGACCGATTGTGGTTTAATTGGTTGTATCCAATGATCACATGACCAAATGTGTTTTGATTGGTTGTTTCTCAACGATCACGTGCAATATTTTATGTAACTAGTCCATAGTGTAAATGACGCGTATGAATGAACCGTAAATTTCCAAAAAATGCAGTTACTTTTCGATTTCTTACAACTTAGTTCTATAAAACATTGTTTAAAGGTTTTAGTTCATTTTATAGAGAATTCAATTTATAAAATACGTACTTGTAAACTCTGACATAGAAATAATCTGAGAATTTTTATGAACAGTAACAACGTAAACTATCGCATGTACAGATGATAGATTCAGAATAAAACTCTACCAGCAACGGCTTGTTTCTTATATATTCGTGGTCTAGGAGCTCTCCGCGATGAGACGGAGTTGTAGCGTGGGGGCTCTGTCAGACAATGAGTCAGATTAAATCAGCCAGTTACACACAATATTAAAGAACGTGTCATTTGCCTGAGCATGCGATCCATTAGTGACTTGGCATTTTATCATTGCCTTCAAATTCACCTTAACGAAACTAGAACTTCAACGAAATGCAATTGTTAATTGCTGCAGACCAGGCATTCAGTTCCGGGTTTTAGTCCCAAATAGTATACAAACAAAAATATACACACTAAATGGCAACAATCAATCAATATATCTAATGGTTGGTAAAGATACCAGTACAGTGTCAAAACAAATTTCATCGGTTTTCGTTTGAAAAATGCGAACATTGTACATATGTTCATTTATTTTCTATAATATAAGTAAGACAAAATATATAGAACGATATTTCTTTCACCACTCACACATTAATCAGCATGGAATAAACAAATACAATATACATATGACACAAACATATTTATAATTGAACGTTATGTCACTATATATCACCCGTGATTTAGTATCGTTATTCCGCACCTCAGGGCCCGTATTCATAAGACATCTTAAGTCAAATGTGAATGTAACACTTAATGCTATTGGCTCTTTTCAATGTAACCTATGTTCTCATTGGCTGATTCAAATTTTTATAACTTAAGTTTCTTTATGAATACTGGCCCTGGTCCGACTAGAAGTCACCGGTTACAAGTAGCTCGTGTACCCGTCTTTATGGAACATCATAAGAGCATTTTTGCTAAGAACGTTAATTATAAACATGTGCCAATATTTTAATAAGCGCTCTAACTTAAATGTCAAATGTAATGGTAGCTGCTCAAAATATAAAGTAGTTTTAATACATGCAATTCCATTATCTGAAAACTTTTTGCTACACGCCTCGTTCTGATTTTTGGATTCCCATAAAATTCCAATTCCATTTTAACAACAAATACATGTAGTAATGTTTACAAAATACTGTTTAAAATAGTATTTTAACATCTTACTCACATGAACATCAATAAAATAGGCTATTTGTTTTTTATAAACTAGCAGGCGATCTTAATGAACATGCATTTCCATGTATACAAGGGAGGTCAATAATGATAAATTAACTAAGGGATATAAGTTTGGTTACCGGTACATTCAATTGATTTCACGCTTGCCAGCAGAACTCAAAATCTAATAGGAGCATACCTTTCACACTTAGGCATGTAAAACTCCATGCACTAACGGAGGTAATCTTAGAGTTTTATGAGTGAAACATCAATAGTTTGTTCAAAAATGAAAAGGTTAGAAAATAGGACGTAAACAAAAGTTTGAACCAAATTTGATTTGTCTTTTTTGGACAAACTATTGATGTTTGACTTATAAAACTCTAAGATTACCTTCGTTGGGGCATGGAGTTTAATGCGGCTAAATGTTTAAGGTATGTTCTTGTAAAATGTTGAGTTGTGCATGCCCGCATGAAATATATTGTTTTGGCTAATTAATGGTTAACTAACGATTAATGTTGAGTTTTATTACTAACATTATGCACCAACGGAGGTAATCTTTAAAACACATGTGTTATATGTTATTCTACAACAAAATATTTCCTATATCATAATAAACAGTAATAGTATGATTAGTGTTACAACACTTATACGTGTACAGATGTATATTGGTTACCATAAGTAAGTCACAACACTTGCATATTGGTTACCATAAATAAGCTTTAAAAGTGCATATCGCCAATAGATGTAGTGTACTAATTTAATTACCGGTAGATTGTTTACGTGCGACAATGTATATATATATATTATATTATATTATATTTTAGTATATATTGGTTATTACACTGGGAAACACTATAACATATAAAGGTTTTTGTCACTGTTTAAAGGTTGAGTATACACATTCACCTCGTTGAAGAAAGCTGATACTGGTTCTTCATGAAGCAATATCGTCCACCTCGGTATACACAGCGCTTATGCACATACGACATTTCATGTTGTGTGTTATTATAGAACTATCACTAGTTTCATTATCTGAAGTAAAGCTTATTAACCAAGAATTGGTAGAGTAACCAGGGTTTGCAAAATAATGGCCCGTAACTTACCACAATCAACTTACCACAATCAACAAGCGAATAAGGTCAATTTACATTTCGAAACAAATCACAAATTATTTCACTATTTCAACTATTTACTTAATATGTTTTGTTTGAGTTTGGGTCAAATATCCTTCCTTCACGACATTTGGCTACCATGACCATCGTTGTTGGCAGGATTGCTGGGGTCATTCACATCAAGGTTGTCATATATATCAAAGAAATGATCCTGATGTTTTTGGACAGCGATGATGGCTTTTCTCAGCTTTGGTAAGGCCTCCTGCTTATTTCTCCACTCCCTCAAAACATGGAGAATGAAGTCTCCATGATTCCTCTTACTGTTCATTTTAATTTGTTCCAACCTAATCATTGGCACACCCAGTTCAATGCCCAGAAGCCAGATCTCTTTCATATTCTCCAGCGACTGTGCGACTTTTGCGAGGTCTTTTTCTGTTGGCAACCGATCAAAATCTCGATCTCTGTTGTCGTCAATTTCAGCCAGAGTGTCTTTATACCAGAATTTCAGAACATCGCGCCTGTTCATCGAATGTGATTCATCGTCTTCGTGGCCATCTGCGCATACGAATTCATCCTTGACTCTACAGTCGTTGACTTTGACGAGACCTATATTGTGTTTAATCAGTTTTCGACATTGAATGTACTCTTCAAACGGGGTTGTTTTGTTCATATTGGAGGATCGTGGAAGAAGGCCGAGTATTGCCATTAAATTCTCATACAAAATACGCCTGTTGTTCTGACAATGGTCTGTGTCAATTGCATCGTCACCCTGCGTTTTCGTCGATTGAAAGACCATTTTTGCATAGATTATATGGTCATAGTACCAAAGACGTAATTGTGACCGATCGCTTGTTTTGAATGCTCCAAAGTTATTGTACAACATGAACGTGTCATTTGTTTTGGCGATTTCCCACTCCCGCATACAAGCTACAAGAAGACGGTGAAATGTAGCTGGAGGCATGAACTTGTCTTTGAAAACAAAGCAGAGTGCATGCGATGTTTCCCAGTTCTTTGGGTTTGTAAGTTTCTCAATGTCGGCATCAGGTTTCGGTTGAAGCTGGCAAGGTACAACGTAGAAATCGCAATGCTTTCGTTGCTGACGATTGACCTTCCGAGCACTTCTGTCGATTGTGCTTGGATCTTCTTCTGTGCAATTTTCATTCTCAGGATATTCTTCTGGACAAATAGGTTTAGCCATGACGTTAAGATGCTCTAAATAGCTGATAAGAACATCAACGTGGTGATCGAGTTTGTAGCTCGAATATCTCAAAATGTTCTCCAATAGGTCTCGGCTTAGTTTTGCATATTTTCGGTACTCATTGTTCCACTGATGTCGGAGTTCATGTGGAATATGCTCGTCCTTGTGGTTTATAAAGCATTTGAATGCTTTCAGTATCCACTCTGGAGACACAATGACGTGGTTTCTGAGTGCATCGGTGTCAAAGAACAGTACATTTCCAAACATGTGCTGCAACCTTAAGAAGCTTATAAGGTCAGTGTCATCTTTCAACGGAGCAGGAAGTGTTTTGTTCAGCTCTTGCACATCTGTGTATGTGAGGATTTCTTTTCCTTTTCTACGGACCTCATCGAACGCTGTTTCCAACTGTACAAACTTTAAAGGTTGTTTCTCGTTCCAAAAAGATTGCTCTTCTGCCAATCTTTTTACTTCTTTTCGGATATGGTCATATTCAGGATCGCTAGCATTAAGGTTGTTTACAAGAAACTTTTTTTGATTGATTCGCTTCATGATTTCCTGGTTTGCAAGAAATGGTTCAAGAGCCTTGTTAAAGTATCTTGCCATGTACTCATGTTTCTCATCTTCTGCAGCATTTATTTGGTCTTTATGTGTACCAACTAGTATAATAGTCGGTTTTATTTCTTTGTCTGTATCATACAATGTGCTGTACATATGAATGGAATTGATCCAAAACTTGAAAACATCCATTATTTCCTTTTGTTTTGTTTCTGATGAATTGATATCTTGTGTCATGTCCATCAGGAGAAGGTATATCGACCTTTCGTTTAAAAAGAAATGGTGTGTCGAATTATACATATTCTGACCAGCAAAGTCCCATACCGAGATGAGAGGGCAGTCCTGGGTAGGTTTTAAACCCTCTTGCAGTTCCTTGGCCATTACACCCCTTAACTTGTATTCACCCTCTGTTAGCGGTGCATGTTCTTTTTTCAACTCTGTCTGAAGAGCATCACCACTTTGTTGTTCTGCTTTCTGAGCAGTTTTCAATACATTTGTAATTTGTGTCTGATTTCGTTTAGATTTCAGTTTCTTCCATGTGTTACATTCATTGATTTCACAAAGATGAACATCGATTCCTTCTGTGCTTTCCCTTCCCTGCATCCGAACGTCTTGGGTATGTTCATTGAGGTTTTGAACAAGGTTTTTGACTAAAGATGTTTTACCTACTTCATACATGCCAACAACCATTAGACGTATTCTGTTGTTTTCTGTGTGTCCTTCCTCCAAAAGCCGGTAATACGTTCTTAGCGTTTCTGGATCGTTTAATCGCCGCAGGCGTCCTGTCAAATTAAAAGAAAATTTGGTTTGAAAGAAAAAGCAGAATAATTGTATAAAAGGTTGATCGCTTCCATATTTTAATGAACGTAATGAAAACATTATAACGGGTTTGTCATTTAAAACAACTAGTACATGTATCTAATTAATTATAATCAATCGGAACTACTCGGCCAATTCCGCCTAATCAGCGATCGTGCCTCGGATGTATCTGGTGGAAGGATATGTCTAACCCAAAACGCCTACGCTGAGTTATAGTTCTTACGGAAACCTACAGAAGCCGTTCGGCGATTACGAACCTATCATTATTGGAAAATAAACACTGTTCTAGTCTATTCTAGTCTATTATATTCTATTCCTATCTGAACATCTTGAAAAACACGCAATCAGAACTATTCGGCCAATTCCGCCAAACCGCCGATCGTGCAAAGTTTAGCATGTATATAGCATTCAATACACAGATGGTTACGTCACTTTGTGAAAAGTAATCCCAAATTCAAGATGGCGCGCCCCTACGTACATCAGAGAGATGGTGCGGTGTAGCCTGGCACTGTCCGATGAGTTCAGATTGTAATTATAATGTCAGCACATTTGACAGTATGAAGTCATTAGAAGTTAAACACCAATTTAAACAATTAAATCAATATCTTTGTATATAATAAAGTTTTTTTTTCAAGTAATTTTATTAAGATAATATTCTCTAAAGTTTTTTGGTTGAGGGCAAATCTCTATCAATAGCATTATGATAATTTTGTTGGAAAATACTTAAAAATAGTATATTAGGAACATACACGACACCACATGGTACTATTGCTTGCTTATATTTTTATAAATTCAAATGCTTTTCAAGGAATGTAAATTTATAATTAGTTGAAATAACCAATTCGAGTGATAAACAAATAATTGTTTAATAATGATATGATGATGATGATGATGATGATTATTATTATTATTATTATTATTATTATTATTATTATTATTATTATTATTATTATTATTATTTGTTATAGTATTAGTATATTATAAATTGAAGAGATGTTCAAATAAAGAATGTTGTAAACAATGTAGACATGTCAAGTTTAAGGGCACCATGACAAAATGGCCCATACAAAAACTAACACACAGAACGACACAAAAATAACCACGTACAACATCATGACGCAACATACATTTAGAAAACTATATATTTGTGTTTTTCGGATTTTTATTTTTTATTTTTTTTTATTTATAATTTCTTAAATGAATTCTCCAAGAAATGTTGAGTTACCGCCTTGGTACGGTCAATGACTTTCATTGGGAGTTTAAACCAGTTTTAAGCTATAGCAAACCTCACACTTTCTCAACATTTTTGGAGAAGAAAAAGAAAGAAAAAATGCATTTAATCTCTCCAACCAGGCCACTTAGAAGCTCAACAAAACGATAGGAAAGTAAAAAGAAGTAAAATTAAACAGAAGTAGGTGAAAACGAGAGAATTCTAAGTACAAACGTCTTCTGTCTGTGAAAATCATCACAGGTCCGTGGCAGAATGGCCAATGTTAGAAAAACATAAATGGTAAAGTTATTATTTAAACCATAACATCATTCTCTTCCCTCCTGACTAGGTTTCGAGAAGGAAATTCATTATACAGTAAAATAGTAACAGTCATGCAACTCTAGACAAAAAAACAATTATACAAATAATAAAACTATACTGAGAGAAAAAAGTTTAGCAAGTTCGGAAATATTTCACTGGTTTATTGAAACTATACCAATGTGACTTAAAACAAGTACATAATTGAATAAAGCATTTAGTTTTCAATTAGTTTGTAACA
>Ga0224511_10000752_pt1 | contig 17016 bp, 6 predicted proteins | sample SF_May12_sed_USG_2_FD_169988 | JGI IMG/M metagenome (GOLD analysis project Ga0224511, IMG submission 169988) | Sediment microbial communities from San Francisco Bay, California, United States - SF_May12_sed_USGS_8_1 | ecosystem: Environmental > Aquatic > Marine > Sediment | place: USA...
AGATTATAAGTCAAATGTGTAAATACGTAAAAGGACATTATACTATTTTTTTAGGTAAACAATCTAATATAATATGTCGTTGCCATGGATACAGATATAGATTACTAGCTGACAAAAGCCCTAATACGGAAGTTCATAAAAGTATTAAAAGGCTGGATGACATTTGGTATTAAATTTCGCTGAATACGACAAAAAGACATATTATTTTACTGTTATTGATCCATACTAATAAATTTAATTCTAATAATTGAAGAGATGTTCAATGAAAGAATGCTGTAAACAATGTAGACATGTTAAGTTTAAGGGCACCAGGACAAAATGGCCGGTACACAGAAAAACACACACAACAATACAAAAACACGTAGAAAAATATTACGCAACAGACATCCAGAAAATATATAATTATATAGTTGTGTTTTAATTTAATATATAATATGAATAGCTGTTTTTTTAAAATTAAAGTGCTTAAAACATTTATAACACACCAGTCTGGTTATTAACTCAGTATGACACACCGACCTTTCGAACTTGTGATAATTCGTTAATTCGTATAATATACCAGCCAATCCTTATAATGTTTGTACACTACCCTTTGTATGTGTGTATTTTAATTATCACTTGACTGGCCAGACTTGTCTCTTATGTCCAATAGTCACCAAAAGTGGCTTGCTACGATCAATAATTCTTACAATGCCAGAGTAAATGTAATCAACCATTGTTTTCGTGAAACAATATACCGCTACTACTATTAAGAATATGTACTAGTATTTCGGCTCCCTATTACAGAAATATATGTTTCAACAATTGCCAAGCAGGCATAAATATGTAAAATGAAACGTTTTGGCACCACCGATTCGAGGTTTTCGTTTCATTTAAGTATCAACAACTTATAATATAAAGGTATTTATTAAAATTTAACTATGATCACTACATAGTACTATACACTCTCGCATACATTTATTAAGTTTATTAAACCGCAACCATCTGTAGCCAACGAGTTATACATAGTGTATATTTGTCAGTTCATGTTTAATGGTTAAAACAAGTGCTTTATTAGTTGTCATTTTATGAATTGTAAGAAGTGAAAATAAGAAATAGAAATGAATGCAAGTTTACCTTATATGTATTGTTTCTTGTACATTTCAATACCTCATAGTTTCTATATAGTCATATCCAAGGGAACACATGGCAGCTACTAGTAGCGGGTCCTATATGGTTTGCTCGAGTAGAAAAGATTCCAATAATGGCTCAATTCTATAAGCACTGACTTGGAACAAACACTGATTGCAAACAACTGGGAGCGAGCGTTTGTACACGTTAATGTACCAAACAAAACAAAATATTCAGTGTTTCGTTGACATTAACGTTACATTTTTGTTGTAATGTAAGGCATAACTATATAGAATTGGTTTAATAAAACTGCCTATACATCATTTTGTGAAAACAATATTATTTGTCGTATTTCGCTGTGCTTTATTTGAACGGCTTTCATAAAGGCATTTTAAGCAAATATACCCTCGTTTAATCAAATATAGATCACACATCAATGTGGAATTGGAAAGATATACAAACAAACTTTCATTTATATTACCGACTTAATTCGTTCAGTTGCACTTTTTCATGTTTGCACGTGCGGTTAAAGATGCCGATTGAAAATGTTTGAGTGTGATTTAAACATTTAGTGAAAATTTTAGGTCATCTACATTAAACAAAACTAGGTCATCAAATCTCAAACATAACTTATTTTAGTACACATAAGTACACATATGCAACACTGGCCACCATACAGATTCTGCATTAGTATGTTGTCACATTTAGCGTAAAGCCGAATTAAAAAGTCTTTGAACATCTCTTAATTTATATTTAATTGTTTTTGCAAATATTGCTAAAAATGTAATAGATTCTATTACTGTTCGTTTAAAAAGATTATGTACGCCTGCTAACCTCCATCACGGCATGTGTAATGAGATGATCGCCTTTGAACAGTGGTGTCACTTATGTAATCTATTTATAAAAGTTTGACCGCAGGTAATTAACACTCAATGGTATATATGTGCAGTACTCACAGTGGACACAGTGCGTTTGTTTTCAAAGCGTGTTTTAAAAAGATGTAACGCCTTCGTAGCGGTCATAGAGCGCCGCGCAATACGCAAATTAAACGTTCATTTTTGTCCTACAGAAATTTAAAAGTGAATGTATTTAAAATATGTATCGTGCATTCCAGTTCAATCTTCTATGATATTTCTATGCTGGTTGGTTTTCCCACTTAATCTACAAAGTAGTTATATATTGCTGGATAACTAGGTTGGTGTTAAAAGCACATAAATCGTATAGATTCATCTCTAACGAATACTTTAACGGGTATAAATGAGTTGTCTTAAAACGTATGCATACAAATTAAATAGTTGCTTTTTATTTCAAACTGTAAGGAATGTTGTGGTATACTGCTATAACATGGATGAACAAAATACTATATTGCTAACAAAGAAGATATAATAAGCAATTCTGTTAAGATGAACGGATGTACTATTTCGACCTCTATTTTTAGAAGTACTGATAAAATAAAGGCCAGAAACTCGGCATCTATAAATGAAATTAAAAATCATTTACATACTATACTACATATTACATACAACATTTACCTACGGTAAACAGAAGTGATTTGTTGAAGGCAATATCTGTACTAAACAATTATGACATCGGTCATATTTACCTACTATATTTGTCTGCTGATGTGTGTACAATCTTTTTATTATTTGCGAACACCATATAACTTAAATTCAAATATCGCTAAACTGTAACACTAATCTATTAGCGGCACGGAGAAACTGATACTGTCATTTTATTGACCAACTCTTCAAACTTACGTATGCGAAATAGGAACCATTTATTGACTAATACATTGTTGTCATCGTTTTGGACGTAGATAATATTTCTACTTCTAGCACACACTGGTCTGTTTCTTTGCTGATGTCTACTTCTCAATGGGATATCTTATAGGGTAGGGTCAGTCTGTTGTTTCTTCTTGTCTTGCCATTGTTTGTGTTTGAACCTGTCTCACTGGATCTAAACATGTAGTTGTTTTAACAAAGCCGGCATTACATCTTTGATTGTTTCAAGCTTTTAAAAGCCTTTTTCTATGAATCCAAACCCACTGATGAGTACTCGACACTAGATCGGACAAAAGATAGAAATTCTGTTTCTTTGATTAATATGGATGATATGTTGAGATTATTTCTGATAAAGTTGAGGCGACTGCTTGTTTTTATTGATGTTACCGATGTGTTTTCTCCACTAGAGAAGATCGTTGATAAACAGGCTCAGGTACATTGCAGATTATACATGTTGTAAGATGTAGTTGAAGTGTAACTATGTTTGATGGTTGTTTTCCTTCAGGAAACGATAAGCACTTGGCATGTATCTGCATTGAAGGACATTATTCTTTTCTTTTCCAATTTGATAGTTTATTGAGATCGTCTTGTGGACAATTACAGTCGTTTGTGTCACCTGCGCCGCCTGTACCTTGTCTAGGGATTCCATAAATGAAGCAGACAATATTCTGAATGTTCATCTTCCGGCAAATGCGCTGTTTCCATGTGTAATCCATACGCAGTGTTTTATGTGCCCGCGTCCGTCAAAAATATTGAAAGAAGACATTGCTTTTCTTCTCTGGAGTAACAGCAATAAGGATGTTTCTTGACACGAGACTACATGAAATGCAGTTTGAAAAATTCTTACTCTCGTTTTTGTAATGATCAAAAAGACACAAGAAAATGAGACATGTAATTAATACAACAAGAACAATTTATTTCATACTACCATTTAGATAATAATTGGAATTATGCGAAGAAGACGTTTTAATGTTTCAATTAGGTTACCAAGAAACATTTAAAATACGTTGTGCATTGTATTGCTACTGTTTTGAAGGAAACTCGCTTACCCGACAGCCGTTGTTTCCTAAACAACGTTTTTCCATATGCTGAAGGTATGCTATAAAAACAAAATACTAAGTTTTATTAGATGTGAATTCATTAACATTTTAAAGAAAATACAATGTGTTTTTTTTCTCAACATTTTGATAACTTAAGTTACAATTTATTACTTACCACAACTTTGTAAGTATATTTCCATATGTTAATTTCAATATACAGTAATTAGTGTGTACACATGTATGTCATTGTTTGTTCCAAAGTGTTGAACGAACACATTAAAAATACATGTTCACCACTAAACATCTAATATAAATTAAAGAGATTTTTAGAGAACAAATATTGCAAACAAAGTAGACAGGTCAGGCCAGTGGCGAGTCCAGGATTTGACCTTACGGGGGGCGTGGACTTGGTCAATGGGGGTAGAAAATCATAGAGTGTTGACGGTTGAAGTACAAGTCTTTTTTTAGCCTGTTTTGGCCATATTACTTTTTATCTTGATTAAAATGGAAAAAAATGTCTGCCTTGCAAAGAATATCTAGTCCTTGGGTGCTGTAATCGGCATCAATATAGTTTTGGTTAGTTTGCAGGGCGCGCAACTCGTAAAATGTCATTGTTTGTGTACTTATGATAGCTGATGCGCTTGTTGAGCTGGTGAAGAATTTGTTTGCATGTAGATAGCGTAGTAAATGGTTGAGACGGTGTCGGACAAGCAGAAGACTGGTGATGGTTTGCACACATAATGGAGGACATCAGCAGCGACACTTGTATCTGTAGCCAACCTTGACGCTCACAGGCGAAACGTTTCTCTTTTGTCGTTCCTCTTCAAAACGACTTGCCTGCGCTTTTGCAGATTGCTTAAACGACCATTCAAACTCGGATGTCTCTTTCGCCTGTTTCCTTTTAGACGTGGTGGCGACATTGACGTTTTTGCACGGCCTGTCTCTGATGTGGGTGTCTTTGATCTTGGCGACATTTTTACTAGTCCCGGTAAACCTTTAATCTTTCCTGAAACGAGACTTATTTGTCGACAAGTCACCATCAATGTAAGACTTGTGTGATGTTTGAAAACCTAAGTGCACTGTCTTGAGAACTGCAATGATGCAGTTGTGCCTGGTTTACAGTTTATTGTACTGTTTTTTTATAATTAAGTTAAGTACCAAGACAAATTTTATCCATTTCACTTAGTCTCCTTACAATTTGTTTAAGATAAAACCAGATCTGATTCAGTATTCAGTAACGTTGGTAGAGGCTTTACTTTTGTATGCGTCGAACAAGCAGCTTGTCTAAGTAAAATATGTTACCGGAACAGAACGTGACACTAGTCTCCTGCATGATAACGACGTCCACTATAAAACCAGGTACGGGGATGTCGATACTAAAGTGTCTACCTTATGGTGGTGAGTCCTGTAGGTAGATACTTCGTCGTCAGGATGTATCTTCTCGTCTTACGCCTTCCTAACTGCCTCCGAACTAGTTTACGAGTACAGAAAACGTTACCCGCAAGATGGCGGGCGTTCTTCAGACTACCCAAATAATACTACTACTACTTTCGGTTTCACTATTGGGCTATTCTTAGTACTCGACTGTATTCGTAAATCCATATACATGTATATTTAGTATTCACATTGTGATAAAGGTTTAGGGGAAAACAGAAATAATATACATTTTTATAAAATACAGTTATCAGAGAGTGGTTTCCCTGGATATTATTATTACTTACTTGCACGTTGGTTTAACACTGCTATTTTCTAAGAAGTATCAGGTTTAATTTAGTTAAAAACATACAGCCTGTATAAATAAGAAAGCAACATAAACGATGCTTACCACTTTTAGTGTAGCAGTATTTCACAAAAAATCATAGCTAATAGAATACTTCTTTGAATTTCACTGTAATCCGTCGTTGACGTAAAAAATGTGAAACAAAACACGCACGTCCTCTGGTTTATAAATATAAATATAACGGTATTCCCTTCGCCGCGCACCATGCAAGAGTAAATTAAACGTCTCACGTTTATGGGTAATTTTAATTTTAGATCAGTGCTTGTGAAATAAGTCGTTGGAATGGTAAAAATGTATGGCAAAATAAATTGCTATTACAATTCTATACTGACATTTATTTGAGTGAGAAACGTATCAATATTATAGTTTAATGTATATTGATATGCCTGTTATGTTTTTTTATCCTTTGAAGCTAGGATGATATTTAAGAGTGTGTACTGAGGGTATTTCACTATTTCGGTGTTGCACAATTAATTATAAACACATCATTCTAAACTTTAAGATCCTAGCCCTTACTTTACAGATGATATTTTTCCATAAACTCAGTTGTCTTAAAGTGTATTTCTTGATTCCTAAACTAACGACAAAGAGAAAATTGCCACGTTATGTAAATAATAAGTTTTATTAGTATTGTTAAGTCTTGTAATTGCCCTTGACACAGAACTTTTATAGATCTAAATATTTAGCATATTATTTCAAATACAGCTAATAACACGTCCCAGTGAACTGTAAAGACATCTTTTATGTATAAATTCCTGTGTTAAATGGTCATACTCAAAACGGGATGTATAAAATCAACAATGGAAGTTCAACATGTAAATATTATAGTAAGTATTGCTCGGTCTACGTTGATAGCTTTAAAAAAAGTTTCAAATAAACAAAACGTGTAACACAGCGGTTATAAACATGGGTTCAACGCTTCGCATTGCCCACATGTATCTCCTTCTTCAGCCATGGTTTGCAAATGAATTGGTCAAAGTGTTATTTTTGTATGTTTAAAAATATATGTTTTATTCCCATGCAGAACATAGTAATGTTTACGTACATTCTATCACAAATGTAGATGGGTTTTAAAGACACTCAGTGTATAAGGTTAAACGTCTGTCTTTGCGGGTAAATATACAATTTACTAGACAATAAATTACTTGACGTGTAATTTCCTCGTATTCAAAAGCTCTTTATTTACTTCTCAAGGGGAGAGTGAAAACTGTTCTGGAAATATTCGGCTCTTTTTTCCAGGAATAAATGACACATAACATGGGTTTATTGTAAGGTTCTGTAAATTGAGACTTATATATTTCCGTATATGCACGAAATTTATATGTGATGATAAATAACCATTGAAGATTTTAGGATACACTGATTTTGTATATGACACGGAAATAAAACAGTAATTTAAAAAAACTCTTTTAGTGTTTACCAACTTTAAAAAGCAGCCATAGAAAAATGTGTTTAATTACCGGAACAAGGGAAAACATCCCCTGTTTAACTGTTGTTTTTGGCATTGGCAGTTACTGTGTTGAATATTTGCAATCGACACTGGGTTTTTAACTCAAAGTATGTACCGCCATCCGTTGCAAGTTTGTGTACACACGTGCAGGCTGTTCATTTTATATGAAATGGTAATAATTTGTTTCATATAATGTTTGTATCATTAAAGATTAAAGTACGCGGATTGCAGAGGATGAAGCTATGCGCATTAAAACAGCAATGGCTAGAATGTGGGAATATAAATTACACAAACGAAAGGAAGCGTTTTGGACAAAAACAAAGAATGAAGGACTTGCGTCAAAATACGGCGAATGGCTATCCGGTGACAATTTAGTATTTCCAAGACATTTACAACAAATATTTATTCCAAACAAAATTGCGAGAAAAATGAGTATTGAAAGATTTTGAAATGCAAATTGAACTACACAAAATGCGAGCGGATGAACAAAGGGAACGTGTAAATGAAATAGACAACAGAATGTTGCAAGAATTTAAAAACAGGTCTTGTGGTGAAGTGACAGAAATGCTAAACGAATGGTGGACTACACAGTACATTTATAATGAAGACATTTCAAATAAATGATGGGAAAAGGTGCGCGCTGTATGCAATCGCCTAGAACGCCATGCGGCGGCGTTTGTTTTGACCATGCTCAAACTAAACGCCGCGGCTTGATGTTTGCACAGCGTGTTAGACAGCGTGCCGTGGGAACGCAGTGGCAACGCTGTGGAGTCTTCTAGAGCGCCGTGAGTGCGTTGTGGGCGCGCCGGGTGCACGCTGTAAAGACGCCGTGGAAATCCTGCATTTGGAATAGGCGTTTTAAAAATCTTTAACGCTATGATTGCCGTGAGAACGCTGTGTGCCCGCCGTGAGCGCACCGTAAACGCACTGTAGCAACTGCTTGCGCGCCGTAGAAGCGTCATGGACGCTATAAAGACGCTGTGGGAACGTCGTGTGTACGCTGTAGGGACGCTGTGTGGACGTTGTGTACACGCTATAACTGGCAAACTTGTTATTTTTAGGCGTGTTTCGCGGCAAACCCACAGCGCGCTGACAGGTTTTTAGAAAGCTATACAGACGCTGTGGCATCGCCGTTTGGTGTGACAGGGGCTTAAAGCAGATATTCTCCTGAATACATGTATATCGTAGTCTAAGGTCATATTTATGTATGACTATGTCATTCACTCAATCTTACTAATGCATGTAATGCACATTAGCGTACATAACCAAATTATCTGTGATATAAAGAAAGTCCTAAGAAAGCATAGTTTGCATGGAGAAAATAGCAGCCTCGGTTTTATTAAAGCTGTTAATCAATGGTAATGAATGATGTCACACCACGGAAACCCCCTCGCGCATAAACGAAACTCTTTTTTTATATTAATGTAAACAACATACAGCCCATCCATTATATCTATATATATGTCAACTGTTTTCGTATGTTAACCATCTGTTTTGATAAAGATGTGCTCATTAAAAATAATTTTTGTTTAACGTCCTTCAGCTTTTGACAAGAATTCTTTACATTTTACTTTTTAACTGATGTTTTTAATTAAGCAGTACAGCCTACACCTGTAAATGTAATAAACCTCCAGATATAATTATATTTTACGATTCAAAATATAACGGAAATACGACTTCGTTGAAAAAAGTGTGGCCTTGCAAACACAGATGTGTTTGTTGATGTTTCGATGCATACCGTTGAACCAGTTAAATACATTAGATTTGACTTCAATCGATACGTACAGATATATCGGTGGCCGAGAGAAAACGCATCAAAATGTGGTGAGAGAGGTTCCATTCCCGCGTCTGACAAGGGTTTGATTGTTCGTCTTTGTGTTTGGTTGTTACTGCGTTTTTTACGTTTTTGATGCAAATACAATAATTGTCATCAAATGTAGCCACTTTTTTCAACCTTTTAATCAGTTTTAACAAAAAGAAACATTTTAAAAACTGTTTGCTTTATTTCATATCAATTATGGTTGTTGTACTATAATGTAATAACCTTGTGATCATTGTTTGGTATACTTTTCACTCTGTATTTTTTTCTTGATATCGGATCAAAGGTGCATTATTCCCCTGAAATTATTGTAGATTATGGTAACATTTATATCAGAATTTGTCCTACATTCCATTTAATTATAATCACACATGTTTGTGCACATACGCGTGCATGATTAAAACTTCTTTGAGCTGCTAGTGATAAATCAACATACATTTCCCTTGGGAAAATAACAGACGTATTGATGGAGCTTTGCAGAATGCCGACCAAGTTAATCAAATGGCACAAAAAACGACACGTGTTTTTAAATTAGATGTAAATAAAACGACTTGTTTGCAATATTTTAATAATATTATAAACAAACAGAACAATGTCAGCACATATAGATTAAATCTACATTTTGCCTAATAAAACATTTTAAAAAACGGGTAAAATGTTCCATAAATAAACGTTAAAATGTTACGGCACTCATAAAAATGCATTATACAGTTCATGAAATTTTCTGTATATTGACCCTAAGTCTTAAGCGTTTTACTTTGAGAACTGAGTTAACCGGGCAGCTTGTGTCTTCTTTTCTGACTTCCGCAGACCAATTCGGCTTTCCCTTTCATCAGTTTAATTTAACTTACTTCAGCTGGTGTTTAGTGCCTGTGTGGCGGCTGTAAAAATGTCGCCCCGTACTACATCATTGTGTAGTTATATTTTTCTGGTCCTCAGGGATCATGAAGTGTACATGTATGTTGTTTACATTTAAAAATGGAGTTCCGCTCATGCGCTAGGGGGCGTCAATGGTGTGGAATCATTCTTTACTACCAATGAACAGCTTTTATAAAATAAATATAAATTGACGAGATGTTAAAACAAAGAATGTTGAGGCTGCTATTTTCTCGTGCAGGCTATGCTTCATGAGGGCTTTCCCTTTCATCAGTTTAATTATAAAACAAACAAATAGGTTTTTGAATGTCTGTTGCGTCTTGGTGTTCACGTGTTTTTGTGCTGTTATGTGTGTTTGATTTTGCACGGCCCTTTTTGTCATGGTGCTCTTAAACTTGACATGACTATATTGTTTACAACAGTCTTTCTTTAAACATCTTTTTTATTAATACTGTATATACTTCATTCATGTTTAAGCTAAGTATTATTGCTTAGCGGTCCTAAATTCGATCCCTGGTTAGGTCATATATTGTGTGGTATGATTTGATAATGGAATGATTTCTATGGCTACATCGGCTACGTTTTGCCCATACTCAGAATGAAGGTGTCAGTAAAAAGACTTAATAAAAGTTGCAATGGAATGAAATTACTAAAACTCGGGCAAACCTTTCACTTGCGGATCCAGGGATGGGGGCGTCATTACTTAGGTCGATTACATAATAAGCTGAGGTTTTCACTGTCAAACGTATATTACAATATTATTTCAAAGCTGAGGTTTATACTGTCTTTACAAACGCTAGTTTTATATCTTTATACCCTTATTATTGGTCACAAATGTTGCAAATTGTTAAGTTTATTTTAAAAAAAACTAACATCACAAAAGGAATTAGAAAATTGCATGTATTTACTTAGTGAATTCCTAAATGCAGAGTAAAGAGGGGAACACTAGTGAAACTTTACCCCACCCCCACCCCCGTTAACCCCCTCCCCCCTCAAGGACAAATCCTAGAACCGCCACTGACTTCAATATGAATTTGGAAATTGGGGGAAAAACACGAATTTCTTAACACTGCAACAGAACCCCTTTGAGCTTTTTGTTAATGAAATAGGACTTTATCTGCGTTATGCTTGTTTAGTTGTCCCACACTTACAATTAAGTATATATACATGCGTGCATAAATATCCATTTAGCTTTCCCAATTATTTCAATATCTTGCTCAACTCAAAGACTACAGTTAGTTTAATATGGCTCAATACCTATACAAAACAGACGACACGAATATGCAAACGCATATGCGTGATCATTTTGTGGCTTTTAAATTGAATATAACGCAATTAGGGACTGCTTACTCTACTGAAGCATAAGATCCGAATTTAGTATCCTTTTAACATTGTCAATGAGCATTTGCCAAATGCTTTAATAACAAATTCCCAAAATTGTTTCTGGGCACGCAACTTAAATAAGAACTGCACTTAGTTAAGTATAAAATTACACGAACTAGTATGAAAAAAGATTAATTGATCAATTCATGCGTTCAAATTATGTCTGGCTCTGCATTCTATTTACCGTAACCATTGAATTCCTTAAACGTTTTGCACTGATTTAGTTTACTGTTAAAATGCAATGTAAGAGTTTTAATGAAAGCTAAAGTGCAGATTCTATCCTTATAAAATGGCTTTATCACACTTCGTTTAGGCCTTAAAAGGAATACGTCTGTTTCCTCGTTTGTTTAGCAGGGAATGCAGCATCAACACATTTACTCTGAAGTTATTTTATGGGCTGTTGAAAGCCAATACGGTAACTACAAGTACATTTGAGGTCATTTTAATTGTTTAGCATCGTGCCAATTTTCTTTGATTTTATACTCAAATTCATAACAAAAGTCCTCTTAAACATACAAAACACAATTTCAATTTTTACGCTAAATCATTTGCCATAGTTGAGTTTAAACATGTGGACGTTTTATGAGTATTCAAATGTGTTTATATCGACATAATGAAATGAATAAATTTTGTTAATTATATCGGTATGTTTAAAGTTGTTGTTTTTTCGACGTCGCAATCTTATGCAAAGAATAAACAGTTAATAACGGTTATGTTCACCCCTCCCTAACAAAAATAAGCTTTTGTTATGTTCTTTTTTTAGAAATAATGGTGAATTGAACTACCAGTCACGCTAAGAATTTGCACAAATGCAGGTCAAGAATGATATTGAAAAGGGACCCTTACATATTCCTTCTCTTTTCACGAATAAAACAAATTGTTTGTTATGAGAACATTCTTTAAAAAAAATAGTGTCTTTTAATGGTCATGTATTTGTATTCATTTTAAGAGAGAAACTTACAATGATTTTACCCAATAAAGTAACAATAAAACGTGGGTGGTTGCAAGTCTAGTACATGTGCCACGAGGGAACATTTTGTACACATAATATAGAAGCTATCTGCGTTGTTTGCCATCGAGTGATGCATAACATCACAATCCATGCATTATTCAACATCAATCAATCTGGATATCATCGACATTAGTTGCACGAAATATATCAATCGACACGGGGGTTTATGAACAATACAGGATGACAAGCTTTAAGAGCGCTATATCTTGCTTTATAAGATTTTTTCGGAAATGAGCTTTTCAAACCACCCTCTCACTTTTATGTTCAAATTATTATTAGTCCATTTTAAAGATTGTTATGGTTTTGCATTAAAATTGACATGATCAAACATACTCGTTTTAAACGAGTTGTTAGCAAAGCGCATGTTTAATTACTTTAGTGCATGTCTTGTAAAATCTAACTAAATATGGCTACAATGATGAGAAGGTCAATTCAGTAATCTTTGTAAGTGGGGCGCCAAGAGAGAGACATCATGCAGTTTTTACATCACGATTCAGGTTACACAGTTGGAGAAGGAAATTGATCTCGTAACACAGCGTCTAACATCACAAAACACACGCTTGTGCAATAAGCATTTTATCGTACTTTAATTTAGCCCGGGGAGGCTCGCTTTAATTTAGTTTGTTTAATTGCTTGTTTGATTGTACTCTGTTATAACACTTATTAAGAAATGTCGCGGCGTTCGAAGTTCAATTCCACGCTCAGTTTGCTTTGTGGTCATAGAATGAAGCCTGGAACATCTTTAAAGTTGTTTTTGTGACGGAAATTCAAAGTAAATCAGGCACAAATGATTTTTACACGTTGTTGAGGTTTTACATTAACTTCCAATATGATTATTCGACTAAGAAATGTATTTTTTAATATCATAATTGTGACTATTATGTGTCATTCATGGACTGTTAGGTAGCTCGTAGGGAAACAGAACGAGGCAAACAGAAGTTGTTAAAGCACCAGAAATGCATAACGTATGAGAATTGACTGATCATAGTATTTAAGATTTGTTTATATGTGTAAGTTGCTTTTTTGCATATTATTGGTCATACAGATAAATAAAATGGCAAAATATGCAGTGCAAACAAATATTAGTGTTATATGTTATATCTGAAGACATTAGGTTTGTTTTGGTAATCAAACTAACTTTCTTGTATCACCATTACTTTTATATTTCTACCTTAAGCGCTCATACATTTATTTGAGAATTATATATAACATAAAAGTTACAAGTACATATAATATTGTATAGAATTAAAAACAGTGCAAACGGTAAATGATTTTACAACCATAAACGGGTCGAATTACGTTCTTTATTGTTTAGAAATTGTTTGTTTGTTTGTTCACAAATTGTGAAAATAAATGACATCCTCATTTTTCTCACCTGGTTTCCTCTAGCACCGGATGTCGATTCCCTCATTTTAAGCGTAGCACAGCAGTGCTAGAGGCATTCAATGCACAAGCGTGTCTAGGACAATGCTGTCTGGTTGGAATTGTGTGGGTCTTTTTACTGGAGGGGCTTAACCTCAAAGTACTGTCGATTGTGGGATGTGTGTGCGTCGAGTACTACTTATGGAAGAATATTTATTGTGAGTGGACAAAACCCATGGGCGAATTTTGTTTTGTTGTGGATGATGTTTGCCCGAATACTCTTAATAATTAATGTTCTAGATTATAATGATAACGATAACCCTTTTATCAATTATTTTGTGTATGTGAGAATAGGCCAAAAGCATAATTAGGGTGGTTTTATGTACAAACGCTTTAGGCATATACACTATATGTGTTATAATATTTTAAGGTCAAGCAGTATGTCTTTGAAACAAACATAAATGTATCAGATACATAAACTACATATCTGACAAATTTTCCATGTTTCCACTTTCACTTCTTTAAACAAACGAGAAGAACAACGTGTCATGTGCGTATGAACAAAACTTTATTGGGCTACCACTCTCACATTTTAAACATAAATATGTACATTATTTTATGAATGAAGACTATTTACGGTACAACACTGGTATTACTGAACAACATTATTAAGTCAAAAGTAAATTGCAAAGACGCGTATGTGTAGCGTTTAAACTGATGAAAAAGAAAGCCCTCAGGAATGTACACTCCATGATCCCTGAGAATATAAAAATATGACTACACAATGATGTAGTACGGGGCGACTTTTCACAGCCGCCACACAGGCACTAAACACCAGCTGTAGTAAGTAATATTAAAAAAGGGAAAGCTTTAAAGAAAGTTAAAAAAAGATTGTTTTCTACCAGCTAGCAACAGTTTGACATACAATGCAAGTACTGACACTTTCTACTTTACCTATGTATATTTTACGGCGGTTTTGGAAATGACAACTCAAGTTTTTATCTAAAACTTAATTAAAATTTGATCCTCTTTGCCTTATTTAGCAGATATAAAACATTTGTTATTCGACAACAGTAAGCCATACGTGCGAAATGTGTATGACACCTAATGATGAGATTGCGTCAGCTCATGCTGAAACTGTTACAGGTGTTTTTTTACCTGTCACAAGGTATCTGAGAATGTTATGTGGTCAAGTAAAATGACAACTTTATTTTACGCATATTTTCAATGTGAAATTTTGCATCCAATATTATGTTTAGAACACAACATATGCATAATTTAGGCTTAATACCAAAAATACGATTTGTATCAGATTTCTTAAGTGGATCAGATGACAACAATGAATAGCAGAAACTTGAAACATATGACAAACCATAAAAAACTATAACTACATTGGCACGGTTAGTAAATGTTACTAAATTTAGAACAAATATACATTAGCATAAGGCTAAAGAATGCGTTGTCTTTGAATATACTTCATAGAATACGGACTCTTCACACTTGAGCCGTGATGACGTTTATACTTAGTGAACTAATCAACCATGAAATTTAGTCCCTAAAAGTTTTCATCTGTTGTCAAGATCCAACGACCAACTTCCCTGTAGTTGTAAGTGATCGGTTAGTTATAATTATTAGAAAGTTTCGTCAACTATTTAAAGACTCGCCTAAGTTTGGCATAGTTTGTATTCGTTTAAATCAAAGTTGTTTTGTGTGAGATTTTTTTGTGAACTGTGAAGTATAGTGCATTAAACATAAGATTAAATAGGTTTTAAGGGTGGATAACCAATCCCAAAATAGTCAATTGTGCATGTTTAAACAAAAACAAGAAATCATATTGAAATCATATAAGCAAAAAGATGTTTTTTATTTTAAAAGCACCATTTGATTTAAATAAAACTTTACCTTTGTTGATAATAATCCATTATTATAAACAAAAACAATAGATTGCATGCGGTCAAGGAGAGATATATACATAGAATATACATGTATCTTTCACACTAAGCAAGCATTTACGAATAACATCTAAAAGTTTTGAAGTAAAAAATGAGTTAAAACTGAAGTTATGTTTAATTTCTGAACAAGAGTACTTTTGAGATAACAAAACAATAAATTACTTATTTCATTTAAACATGATTGCTTGTTTTTGAACATAAAATTTGTTTAACACAGCAATATCGGTTTGCTGTGAATATAATTTACATGTTTGTAAAACCAGACCAGAACGCAATTGGGTCCTTTTAACCTAACTCTTAAAATATTTTTTTGCGTAGAACATCCCTTAAAATATCAAACATGTTATAACAGTTTTGGAAAAGTTATTGTGTTTATATTTATTAAAAATACATGTATATTTGCAACAAAAGCCTTATATCCGCAGTTCACTTTCAATTTGTACATTTAGCAGAAAGTGCTAGAATACTTCATATATATATTTTGAATCGGGTTTATGAGACGGAAATCCACACGAATTGCGTGTGTATGTCACTTTGGCTTCTATTATATGTACGTATGTCTTTTATATGATTGCCTTCTAAAGTGTTAATCCTCGGATTAGAGTGCGGTTTACCTTTACTAAAACTAATACTGACACTATCAGTTTTTCTTAATATCATTTTAAAGTGAACATACATATGAATTCCTTAGACATTGCATCCTAATGAGAGACTCAAGATTATAAAATAACTCTTGTGAAAGTAACTGCTTTCCGGGCAAATAATAGAGCAGGCAGACGTAATTGGTAAAAGAGCCGAGTGCATTCGACAAATTGACGGGTCCCATATGTGTAAGACTAATACGTCGTCTGTATTAGGAAAGTCTGATGTCACGTGAACATAAATATGTCACTATAATGTGTAATTTTTTTGTTAACTAAATTTGGTTCAGATAGAATTTCACACTTTATTTCCATTGTCACTTATCGCATGAATGTTTAGTGGCCAGCCAAATAAATATAATCAAGGACAATACATTATCATTTCTACTCTATAACGTGTTTGTAGAAAAGGAATGCATGTTCAACTTTAATCAAAACCAAATGCAGATCATTACATCACAAGAAAAAGTAAAACAGGGGCTGTTTTACAGAGACGGTCTATGTTGAAGCTTGGTGTGATATGCAAATACATGAAGCGTTATGGAAAGTGCTGAGGGTGACACCCCCTCCCCCTTGCGTACTGCGTAGCGCTTTATTTTGGCATTGCGTACTGCGTACCGCCATTATTTTGCCTCGCTTACTGCGTACTGTTTAACAACAAAAACAACCATTTTGAGCGTTTTTTTTACATAAAGAAGTTAAAATTACAGTATGCTGTATGCACATGTACAGTAATTCTTGAAAACATTAGTTTTTTATTTGTTTTCTTGTTAAATTTCCTAGATGTTGACCTCCCCCAATCGTAAAATC
>Ga0224511_10000753_pt1 | contig 17011 bp, 15 predicted proteins | sample SF_May12_sed_USG_2_FD_169988 | JGI IMG/M metagenome (GOLD analysis project Ga0224511, IMG submission 169988) | Sediment microbial communities from San Francisco Bay, California, United States - SF_May12_sed_USGS_8_1 | ecosystem: Environmental > Aquatic > Marine > Sediment | place: USA...
AACAGTTCATATATTTTGAATAAAGTCCCCTGCAGTCTAGTAGTGTTACACACAAATATTTGTTTTTCGAAAACCTATATTTGCAACGCTTTTCCAAGTTTGACAGATACATTACAGGCTTTGAACAACTTGCCAAATGCCAAACGCCTTCTAATAAAGGCATTTGTAAAACGTTGGTAATACGAAAATATAGGTTTTCGAAAAAATACTTTTTTCTTAATTCACACGATCAGACCGCAGGGGCTTCATTGATATCATTGTATGTTATGAAGCAACAGCAAGCGTTAGCGAAAAAAGCGAGATAAATGTTACTTATCTTTATTCGCGGCCAATGAAGAGTCGTATTTCTTTTGATCTCGATCATCTTGTCAAACCAGGATTACGACATTTACGTGCACAGAACTTAATCATAATATTTAAAATTACAAATCCTACATAATGCCATATTTACTTCTGCGTTGTTTATTTAAATTTAAATGTTACATGTGTTATGGTTATGTAGTAAAACATATTCTTTTATATTAATTTACACTTTATTAATACATTTGGCAAACTTTTGTTGAATAAATTTCGTAAACTGATTGTTGTATTAATATATATGTTTCCAAGTCGACGGTGTCGTTATCATGTGTAACTGTGGTGGACACATATTATTATTGCGCGTCAATTATATTTAATTCGATGTTGTTTATTCTTGGAAATAAATCATAAATAGACATACACACTCATATCTGCGCGGAATACGTACATTTATATACAATATCATTTTGGTCAAAATCGGGTAGTTTGTCTATTTATAAACCCCCTCTTTAATCGAAAGAGAAAATCACCGTTCAGTGTGAACATCGTAGCACAATTGATTGCGTTTTACAAATAGTTGAGTTCAGATATTCATGACCCTGCACATCAGTATGGGCGATGGGCGCTCAATCGAAACAATCGGTATGTCCCGACGCCGAATGCGAATGCCCGAGTGTGTCGTTAAATAAAGACAAAACAACCCCCTTGCGGAACTGTCCATTGCACTATGTAACACGTTTAACAGCCACAAACAAAGAGGATAGTTGTTAAAGTTTGAGTAAGGCCGCATTTAATTTAAGCAAGTAGTCCCGGAAACTATTATTTCTACGGGAGAAGAAGCTATGGGTAAACATGTTATTTTTTTTAGTTTTCTGGAAAGTATTTTAGCATAAAGTTGTTGCTATAAGCAACTGTTTTTATACCTGTCGTTTAACTTGAGGCGTTATTATTACTACAGTGTATGTATAAGAGGGATAACGTTTGATAGAAAGATAAGAATAAGTGTGTCACAACTCACTCTAATTAGATAATTCATGTAGTTTGAAATATTTGTTAACAAAATATTACACGAATTTAGTGTATTGACTATTTGATAATGATTCTACAAGGATAGTACATATATGATATTTGTGCAATCACTTGCAATGTATAACGACATTAGGGCGTGTGTCGTATACTTCTTAAGCTGATATTATCTTCCATTGCATGTGTTTATACATGATAGTGCATGTAAGTTCCATTTGCATTTTACTCAATTATGCGATACAAACCTCAGTTTTTTAATGCGGCATTCGGTCAATTCAGACATCGTAAGTTCGACCCTCGGCTCCGTCGTATAACGAGTATGGACATTTGACAATGCTCTTTGGTAATTTATACCTCCTTGGTATCCAGTATGGCAGTTTCGGTAAGTCACACATGCATGAACTGAGGACTGGTTCCTCCGATTTTGAGGAAAATGTTAAGCTATGATTAAAATATAGTTCACATGTTCTGTCTTTATAGACTTCGTTGTTATACATCACATTTAAAAAAATGGTCATAATGTGTATATATTAGCAGTCAAGCAAACTGTCTCTGACACTTGATCTGCTGTAGCTATGTTTTGTGCGTGATGAAGCGGCTTTCTTACAGCGGCAATTGTTTAATTTGTTTATGACTTAATGTCCTTAAATTTGAAATAAATTATGATAGCTGTAACTGCACGTATGCCTCTGCATGAATTTGAACCATATGGTGATACCGTATTGCCGTTTCCAAAAAAAACCTGTCAGTCTTATTGTTTGTTTTCTTTATTGAAATTAATATACATGTATTTATAAAGGTGTGTACATTTGGGCCGCTCCGTGAGAAAACCGACTATAGTAACAACGTTTTCGATTTTCTTTTTTATTTGCATTTTTAGAAAGCCCAATCTTCTTTCGTTATTTAAATACCAAATTGAGTTTGTTTTGACGTTTATTTGCGTTTCAAAACAACCGGATAGTGAACACGGGGTTCAAATACAACTGGTAACGAAATGACTTTGGATATGGCGGAAAGATCGATCTTATTATTTAAAACACGAGCTCGTTACACCGATACAGTTTACCTAGTTTAACAAAACAATGTAAACAATTTAAACATAATTGTATTTTCACAAAACTAAAAGATTACATGTAGTTTAAGAAAGAACTATCATGTTATAGTATGTACGCCGATCTTTTATATTCAGTAATATTTACCTTGTTTATTATAGCTTATATATTAACTAAACGTGTTTGTATTAAAGTTGCATTGGTAGAACACTCGGACATTAAACAAACTTTACCGACAAAGCGCAACATTTAAAACAACGTCGTATATTTTCACGTCGAGTCGGGTATGTGTGCAAGGGGTAATTGTTATTCAAATTACATGCATACTTTTTATGTTTAATAGAGAGTTGGTAAAATTTCCTTTTTATATCTATAGAGTATATATATGTATACATAAAATTTTGTTTTTTATTGACTTTTGTCGTCGCTTTTCACTGTAAGGATAAAATTGCATTTGTGGAGTTTTGCATTTCCAGGACTATTTCTGGTGGCGTTGTTGCTGGATGAATCGCAAGCATTTATAAAAGGCGGTCTTTGTAAGTAAACTTAATGACTGTTAAAGATATAGTCCCGAATTCTCAAGCTACTTAGCGGTATATGTTTAGTTAAATACGTGTAACTACGAATACATGCATGTTGTTGCTATACATTATTTTCTGTTCTTAAAACCTTAATTAACCATTCAATAAGTATGCTCATTTATTTCGCAATGTTATTTCATTTAGATTTAGCGTACTTAACCTATTGTTACGTGTGTATCCAATTCATTATTGTCAAATATCAGGTTATATATAGTGTCCGAGTCTGACATTTTGGGTCCAATTGCTTATTTTAGCGATATGAGAATTAGTATCGTTTGTAAGAGCTATGTTTGAACATTACAATTTTAAATACAGAACCAAAATATTCCTATTATTTATGTCAATACTACCACGTGGAAGTAAATGCCTGAAGTATCATGAACGGTGTACATGTCAAATATAAGGGCGATACATTTTTATCAATACATTCGGGGTTAATTTAATGAGATAATTTTGCAAAAATATTATAGATTTATATCACCTGTAAAAAATAGTCACTGAAAAGCTTTTTACGTTTTTTTATGGGCCGGTAAAAATCCTCTTAAAAACATAAAAATTTTATGCATTATTTTAACGTCATTTTACTTAGTGACGTCATTTGAGCATTTGGACCAAAGGTCACACGTCGAGTCACAATTATTTCAAAGATAAAAATAATGCAGTATTCATGGGAAGACATGTTATATGTGTAAACGCAACATGAAAACCATAAAACTGGTGTAACGGTCATCTTCAACATTCTTTATGTCAAATGTCGATAATTTGTTTTTTGTATCATTATTTAATATTTAAGGTAATAGTTGTGTAATGGACTACGAAGGATACACATATATATATTTTATCAAAATATAAACAAAAATTACTTCATTAAAATGCTTTATGTATTATGATTATACTTTTTAACCATAAAAAAATTATTTTTAAATTGGAAGTAACCTATATTTGCTTTAATTAAATTAAAGGGAAATAATATTACACCTTATTACCTCCCTTAAATATGAATAAAATGGACATTTTCAATCTTGTTTATAAAATCAAAAAGGCAAAATCTGAGAAAAGCGGTGCGGTGGATCATCTTCAAATTGCATATATTTAAATAAAAGTAGGTTTTTAAAACCTCTACCTAGCTGCACATATGTGAATCCATTGCACTCCTATAACCTTAATCGATTTGTCCCCTCTCCTTTTCTAACGCGGTGAATAAAATGTATCGACCCGCGTTTACAAACTATTTAGTGGATTGTGGGGATAAACATTTATTTATTCCACTTGCAGAGCATTGCCATACCTCTTTGTTCGGGTTTTCTTTTTGACAAAACGAATACTATTGCCATCGCAAAAATACCAATAATTAAAATTGTGTCGGTGTCATACTTAAAATACTTATATCAGAAATTGCTATTGTACATGCATACGCGAGCACAATCTAGTCGACGGGTAAAATCGAATTCTTCATTGTCTAACAACAGGTAGTGGTCACGGGACCTATATATTCGCTACATATACTTCCCACGATCATTGTGTGACACCGGCTGGACAGGTACTCACTGCGAAACTTCCGTGACACTGACTCAGATTGAGTGTACACACGGCGATGCACAGGGTGGCAACTGCACATGCCACCATCACCCCATCTAATCACTAGAACAATTACACAAGTGTTTCCTGTTAAAATTGTTCCCGAGCATCTTCCGTTAATGTTCCCGCGAAGAAAATATGGTACGAAACGGTAAGTGGATTTTGTTTCACTATTATAAAATGTTTATGCATTTTCTTTAAAAAGGGAGAACGTAGTTCTATAGCGATAGACATATTTGTTTGATAAATCGAAACAACAAGTTTAAATGATAAAAAAATAAAGAAGTGCATCATTTTGATTGTGCATTTTCATACTTTTGTGATTTGGTGTCATTAATTTGCTCAATATATTAAGTATTTGTGTTGATAAATGTCAAAAGGATATTAACAATATGTTGTATTAGTTACAAGCCTGAAATGTTTGTTATAGAAGCAAATTATCCATTTTATCGAGGGTTACTGTTCTAAATCATAGGTCACTGTTCCAAACGATGGTTGTCATTCCAGAGCATGTTTTGCATATTATACATTACATACAATACTTTATAGAGTGAAAACCATCTTAACAATGTTATTGTTATGTAAGAATCCTATTATGTAATTAAATATCAATGATTAATATCAAACAAATTATTCTTAAAGTGCAATTTTTGACATTGCTATAATACTTAGTAGTCGACGGGACGTTTTGTCTAACTGAAATCATTTAAAAACAATATATAAACAATATTTTAAACAATGTTTCATGTTATTTCATTTTAAAAATAATAAATTTAATGGTTTGTATTGGTATGAAAATTTCATATTGTTAAAAAAACACCATTAATAGCAATTTCATGTTTTATAAATGAATCCAAATAAAAAAATAATAATATAATAAAAACCCGTATTTTAGACGCATAGTGATAGATATGTTATTTCATTTGAATATATTATATAAAAAACATAATGCATGCTGTTTTTCATTTTGCAAGACAAATGTGTTATGCAACGTTACCAGATTAACATATGCACAAGAGGTATCAGTGGCGGTTCCAGGATTTGACCTTACGGGGGGCGTGGACTTTGTCTAGGGGGGGGGGAATAGAAAATCATTGAAAGTGTTGAAGGTTGAAGTAAAAGTCATTTTAGCGTGTTTTGGCCATACTTTTATTACAATTATGCTTAAAATAATCACGAGCGAAGCGAGCGACGAAACAATAGCGTTTTGGGCATAAATAAATTGTAGGTCCGCGGCCGTTAGGGGGTGGGGGCGCCGGGTGCCCACTCCCTGGATCCACTAGTGGGTATAAGAGACTTGTACAATCAAAAGACAACATAATTATGATCCTCTCAGATATGTTCTGATTCACCCGTTACGATAAATTAACGAAAATACAGTGAGTCAAAGACAACATGTTGCAAATAGACAAAGTTTCAAAACATATGTTATTTAGTGTCGTTAATATCGCCAGATTAATCATGGTAAACAGTATTGACGTATTTTGTTTTTTATTTACGTTTTCAGACCTGCATAAGAATTAAGTCGATTTATTACCATAACATTAAAGGAAAAAATAGTGGCACACCATTAAAACATAAGTTTTTAATAATTATTTATAAAACAGTTTCTACAAATGATAAGTAATCTTTATGACATAAACACGATAACTATTTCAAAAAGAAGGTTAGTTTAATCATTTATTTCCTTAAAGAGTTCTTCAGTACAAATTGTTTTGCTCGCAAATATGATTGACAAAAGGTTTCGTAGTTTTTTTTCTAAAACGAATTGGTACACAATTTAATCAAAACCATTTAATTGTTATATTTTCAAGATGTTGTATTATTTATCGGCTTCGAGAAATATTTATAGTTTTTACGGTGAATGATAGAAGAAAATAGATACTATGATATTCATACAAATATACTCTGGAATGACAACCATTGTTTGTAACAGTGACCTATGCTTATGAACAGCAACCCTTGAAAAAATGGATAATAAACCTCTATAACAAAAAATTTAAGCCTGTAAATTATACAACATATTGTTAAAATTCCAATTGACATTTATCAAAACAGATACTCAATAGATTGAGCAAATACGTGACACAAAATTACAGAAATCTTAAAATGTACAATCAAAACAATAGACTTTCAGACACGCCGAAAGCTCTACTGTCTTTATTTCTAACAATTTCGACGTTGCTCCATCGCTATCGAACTACAGTCTCCATTTTTGCAGAAAATGCATTGATTTTTTAAAATAATGAAATTAAAAAAATCCCCTTACCGTTTCGTCCCATATTTACATCCCGAGAACAGTAACGGAATATGCTCGGGAACAATTATAACAGGAAACACTTGCGTCACTGTTCTAGTAATTGGAGGGGTGACCATGGTTGGACTGGCACATATTGTACGAATATCGAGTGCTATAGAGTGCTACAATGGCGGATATGCCCTGGGTTATCATTGCACATGCAGGCCTGGATGGTCGGGCAGTCATTGTGAAGGTATCGCGTACTCCTATTATGGTCAATCAGACAACCACAATGATCACCATTTTTGCACATGCGATAGTCGTTGGACCGGCACACATTGTGAAACCATCGTTTGCTATCACGGGGCCGCGCAACAAAGCCATTGTACATGTGATGCCTCTTACACCGGCTCCCATTGTGACGGTATGCATATAATATATGCATCACAAGATCAAAAATATGCCGCTTGGAGAGGAGCTTGAAAATTTGTGGAACTATTCATTGACGTATCGACAGCCCGCTCCATTTGTTCAGGTGTGCGGCTGTCTGTATCTACTTTCGGCACAGGTCTTAATAATAATTAAAAATAATTAAGGAAGGAAACAACAAACCTAATTGCGTTTCATGTAAACATATTCATAAATGTCTACTTTTATTTCTGACTGTTCACGCCATTGTGTGCTTGTCTATAAGTTAAAAAATAGGAAAATACGAGAAAATTCAACAACAAAAAAGTAAGTTATTCTTAATGTCTGTTGCGCCTTGTTATTCTGCGTGTTTTGTGCTGTTCTGTGTGTTTTGTACGGGCAATTTCGTCAGGGTGCTTTTAAACTTGACCTGTCTACATTGGTTACAACATTCTTTGAACATCTCTTCAATTTATGATAAAACTCTATTTGATGCACGCACACTTTATTTAAACATGTACTACATTTTTCTTTATCTTATGCGATAAAAACCATTAAAGATGTTTCCTGCGAGATTTCAGCCAAGGTCATTCTGATTAGAAATACAGTAAAATCCGCTTACAAGGAACTCATCGGGACCATGAAAATATGTTCCTTATAACGGGAGTTCCTTATAAGGTAAAGTGAACTAGTTTCTTGGTAAAATTTGGGAATGAAAATCATTTCCTTATAACCGGAAGCTCCTTATAAGCGGGTTCCTTATAAGCGCACTTTACTGTATGTTGATGGAGTATTGGACCGAAATTTAATAAGTTTTGATTCTTGCTCAATTGGAAATGCATTTTCCATATTATAGTTTACGTTCTGTTCTGTTGTGAGAATGTCAGCAGGCATTTCATGCCAAGGCTGCGATCTTTTTCTCTGCACATTTAGATGAAACTCGGTGACTGTGATGTGCATTCGCATATTTTACTATTAGTCCCAACATAATAGCGGTTGATGCCCAACTGATGGTGTGCAGTCGAAATTGGTGATGTAAAAATTAACGTTGTGATTTTGGTTATTTAGGTTTACATTTAAGACCCCTTTCCCTGCTAATTGATGCGGTTTCTTTGATGTGTAGTCTTTGAAAATGATGGTCTTAGAATGGTGTACCGTGTTTTCAATCTCAGGCCGTTAAAATGCAATATGCCGGTATTTAATTGAAACTTTGTGTCAAGTAAAAATGGTAGCAGTTTCCTTTAATTTGCACGTCGACGTTTGGTACATTTGTTGGTCGCACAACACACATGAGTTGCAAGTATATGTAGTTCGATTTGTGCATGATCTGTTTTATACAAAGGCCACGGTAGACAAAAAAATGAACGAGAGAAGTAGCCTAATTCAATGGCTAAAGTATATAGCCAAAAGTTTGTATAAAACACTAATTATATTAATGTATCCAGGAAATGAAAAACTGCCCTAGAGTTGCACTATTCACTGCGGTCGCTAAGATCTACGACTCAAGAAAGATTGTCTACAACAACGACGGGTTCGTTCAGTCAGGCATATTTATTGAGTGTGTACCTCAGGGATTGAAGGTATGCGTGATTGCAATTGCATGAATATGTAACGGTAAAATATTTAGCTCATCTGAGCACAGAGTGCTCAGGGTGAGCTATTGGGACCGGCCTTTGTCCATCGTCGATCGTCGTTAGTGGTCCGTCAAAAATATTACTTAATATTACTTAGTGGTGTGTCATCATTTATTACTACTGATGAACAGCTTAAATAAAACCGAGGCTGCTGTTTTCTCGTGCCGGCTATGCTTCATGGGGGCTTTCCCTTTCATCAGTTTAATTAAACATCTTCTTCTCTGAAACCGCTCATTGGACTTTGACCAAACTTCAAAGAAATGATCCCTAGGTAGTTCCCTACCAAAGATGTTCAAACCATTCATTTGTTGCATGTGTAAGTCATAGGGTCAAAAATGAGTTTTCAAAGTTCAATGTTCAAAAAAATATTCTTGTCCGAAACAACAAGGCCCAGAGCTTTCATATTTTGGTATATATTATCATCTAAAGATTCTCTACCAAAGTTATTCAAATTATGCCCCTGGGATCAAGTTTGACTTCTGTCCCGGGGTCAAAATTTTACATTGAATTATATAAGCAAAACTTAAAACGACTTCTCCTGAACTGCTAAGGGGATTTTAACACTTCAAGAATGGTCCATGGGTGGTCCCCTACCGAAACATAGGTAAAAATGCAGTGTACAAAAATCTTCTTGTCCGTAACTACAAGGCCCATTTTTTCAAAGGGGCTCATTAGTTTCCTTTAGAGTTATATTAGGAAATCTTAAACACTCTTCTTGTAAAAATATACATGGCCTAGAGCCTTGATGTTTAGTTTGCATCATCAAGTAGTTGTACTCTGTAAGGGGCTCCACTGTGACCTTTGACCTATACCTCAGATGAGCAATCCAGGGCCCTCTTGTTTTCCATTTATTTTCCTTATAAATGTACATATAATAATGAGAATACACAATGAATTGTAACACATGAAATAGGGAAGTAAACTGTCTGTTAAAACAAGAAAGTATTTGACAAGTATATTTTGGTATATACAGGTACAATTATTTACATGTTTGTCTCACAAAAGTTTTTCCATATAATGAATTATCAAGGAGTGATGTAGAATATAACACAAATTATTTCTCAAACGGCATTTGACAAAACAGATAAAAGACTACTGGTAATAGTCAGCGATGTATACTCAGTATTATTTTATTTTTAACTTTAATTGGCAAAAATGGTCATGTTATTATCTTCGATCACGTTCTAACGGTAAAATACTAAATACAGTATATCGTTTGCAACAAGACCTCTGTTGTTCTTAAGATTCCCTTAAAGGTATTGGTCAATGGTATACTCTAGTTTACCTTTGCCATGATAATCATGCGAATTCAAATGTACACTGCAGTGTATATGGATAGGCCCAACATTACTGATCTTTTCTCCTAGCAGGTGTACGGATTATTGGTTAATTTACTATTAGATGCAAGTAGTTGACATACGTAAATGATATTCAAAATTATTATCTGTATGCATCATGTATCCATCAATTGACCCTAGAGACCTGTCACCTGTTCCTTGCCGTTTTCATGTGTCATTTCACGACCAAGCATGTAATGGTAGGATTCCGTAGTTAATACAGATAAAAGCATACGTGCACCAATGTCTTTAATTTATATGCTATGATTATTATTTTTTAATAGCCCTATATGGGGTCCAAAACGAAGCCATGTTTGAAGTATACCAAATAAAATAATTTGCAAAGAGAATGGTAGCAACAAAACAAGCAAACTTAAAAACCCTTGACTGATTTGGATATGTAATTTAACCCGGTTCCTATGTCTGATGCGGTAACCTTCTGGCATTAAGCCAAGGATACACTGTTTTACCTCTGTATATGCAATAAAAACTGTGTACAATGGATTTCAGATAGCCGTACAGAAGTGTGGATACACGCCGATCGTCTATGAAGTCAACCAGCTTGGGAACTTAACGGATGACGCTTACACATATAACGTTATTGAATAACGTCACGGAGCAGTGTCAAGTGGCAGAGGAATAACATTAAAATAAGTTAAAATGATTGTTACATTTTATTATTAATGATGTGCACTATAAACCTTTAATTGCGTAGAGATAATGCCTCCACTCCCACCCCCTTGACATTGCCATTTAAAACAAATTAACATGGTAACCAGCATTTTTTTTTAATCTTTTTTCTTTTATATGTGTAATACATTGGTGAATATATTAGTAGTATTTTTACTGCAAAAAATAATTATTTATGATATTCTTGTGAGGCATTATATGTCTTCATGCCGACAAAGAAGTCTTTAAAACTCATAACAATTGTTCAGTATCTAATAAATAAAAACAAATAACCCCAGTAAGGTGTTAATGTTATTTGCTTGTTTATTGCATAACATATAATGTTCTTGACAACACAAAGTTTAAATGAAATCTATTATTGGGAAATGGTCTGCCTTTAATATTAAACATACTCACCAGAACGCAAACCGTTTAATCTCAAGACGCGCAGCGTCATACCAATACTTTAACATTCAATTTGTTAAAATTATGAGGACTAGGGTGCAAGTCCCCAAACCGGTTTTTAGTCCTCGTATTGTTGGTGTGCACTTAAGGTAGTCTCTTTGTAATGGATGCACAGATTTGCAGCTAGGTAGAGGTTAAAAAACTTTATTTTATTTAAATATATGCCATTTAGAGACGATCCACCACACAACTTATTTGATTTTATAACAAAATTGAACAATTTCATTTTTTTATAATTAAAGGAAGGTAATTAGGTGTACAATTCCTTCACTTTAATTTAGTTTAAGCAAATAAAGGTAACTTGCCTTTTAAAAAATAATGTTCTATAGTTGAACAGTAAAATCATAATATACATCACATTTTAATGAGAATTTTTTTCCAGCCAAAATAGGTACTAAATAAATCGCTACATTTTACATCATTAGACTAATTTTGTTTATCAATAATTTACACAATGTACTATGTCTTGCTTCAGCGTTTATCAAATGCATTGAGTATATCACCATTAAGTTTCGCTTTGTTATCAATATCCTTGGTTGACTAGATATAGATCTACAACTAGCGGACGTTCTACCCCACCTCCGTGCAGTGACCTTGACCCTCATGGGTGCGCCGTATAGGCTCTCCCGTATCTTCGTCAGGACGACGTTCTTGCAGCTGTCACATGTCCTGCCACGTGCAACACGTGCTGTGGTAGAATGTGCAACGTTAATAACGGGTTTTCTGATTATTAATCGAAACAAACTTATATTTTATTAATATCATAGTGTTTTTTTCGAACGAATTGTTCATTGTTTATATTGCGAATCGGGTTTACAAGACTTAATAGAGGAGGGAGATAAGTATGTATTGGAATCATACTCAGTCTTTAATTGTGTATCTTTTTAGCGTTTACTTGTTTGCTGGGCAGCATCAAAATCCCTACAAGGCAAGGCAATCGAAATCGAAAAAAGCGAGATAACTGTAAATGATCGTACTTTCTTGTTTTTGTTCATTTTGTCATACCAGAATAGAACAGAATGTTTTATCGACAATTTCTTTCACATAACCTAATCATTATATTTACAATAACCATATATAAATGCTACATAATGTCACATTAACAACCACTTTGTTTACCTAAATGTTAAATTACATGTGTATCGATGTTGAAAATTTTTAACACTATAATATTGCTATAACCGACAGTGTCCATATCTTTCGTTTAACATTATTTCAAGGCTTTATTACATGTTGTAAATCAAAAGAAAGGTTATCATTTCATAGTAAGATAAGGCTAAGTATGTCACAGCTCACTAGGAAATGACTGTGAAACATGTGTTAACTGTATTTTTTACGAATTATATGGTTTGACTATTGGATGATGATCCTAAAAGGTAAATATATATATGTGCAATTAGCTGCAGCAATTTAATGCCTTGATGTTTAATTCAGAAGCTGTTACTATTACATAAAGCATGATAGCTCTTATAACGCACGTTGCAGCTTTATCCCACGGTCAGGAACTGCATTTGTAGACGGCGGTGATACCTCATGTATTTAAATAAAATATATAACATAACGATATTTTTAGCGGTTACAAACCTACTTTTAGCAGTTAATCTGATACACAGATATCTTGTTTGGCAGCAGAGCCCTTAAAGGCTGGTCAAGTGGGTTAACTGCGAAGATTTGACCACACTGTTACTATTGTGTAACTTCCAACAACCTAGCCTATTTTATGAATATCAGGAACATGTTCATGTTATTGTAAATACTGAGAATGAATGTATCTACTTATGAGCTCGCTTTATGCAGTTATAAATAGATAATATTAGGTAGGTATTGAATATAGCTCAAGTGTATCCTGCGAAGATTGGGCCGAGCAGGATAATCTTGACCTATATTCAACACTAATCCTAGTATTCTAAAATCAAAATCACTGATCCAATCAGAAAAACGATCCACAATCGAGATGTGGTTGTCGATTCAATTATTGAAAAAAAAATACATATTTTTGAATTTAACATTAAAATGTTTTGTTAGAAGAAAATAGAGACATATGATTTTATAAACTGTTCGGCATAGTCCGCATTTTTTTAATTTAATATGTGGTTTTGATCACGACATTTGGCACAGGTTTAAAACATTATATTTGTGCGAAACTGGAGTACTTTATTATTGAGTTTAATGACATACGTAACTATTATCTACAACCCGTTTAAAATATTTCACACATCTTACAAAAAGGTAAAAGGGGAAAACACGAAACAACAACCAAACATTAACGAAATGAATTACGCATGCGATGATTATTCAGCCCCAATTGAATAAAGCAAGGTACTTGAGACTAACAGACGATGTTAACGAATACGTATTACTAAATACGATGGAAACAAATACTAATAAACTATTTATGTGAGGTAATGTTGGTTAAATTCCACAAATAATTTATTCCTCTGTTTCTAAGTGGGGGTAACACTTTTATATCATTTAATACATTTTCTCACTAGATGGCATTAAGTAATTAAAACAGGACTATATTTGCATTTTTAACTTGACAATTGATGTTAAGGTAAGACCTTTGTAATGGATTCACATATTAAATTTTGCATCTAGGAATACATTTTATAAACCTTTTTTTTATTTAAATATATGCCATTTTAAGACGATCCACCGCACAACTTTTCTCATTTTTTGCTTTTTTCATTTTATAAATAAGATTTAAAAAAAAACGTTTTATTCATATTAAAGGGAGGTAATAATGTGTAAAATTACTTCCCTTTAATTTAATTTAAGCAAATATGGGTAACTAAATGCATTTCATAAAGATTTTTCTACGGTTAAAATGGAAAAGCATAATATATCACATTTTGATGAAAAAATATTGTTTATTTTTTGATAAAAATACAAATGTGTATGCTTCATTGTCCATTACACAGATCTTACCTTAAGTAGCTTGCACTTCATACAAAAACATCAAGACATGTTGACGATTAAGACGTATATTAGCAATGTTTTTACTTAAATTAACATTGTTACATATTCAGGCCACTCGTTTCAGTTGTACTGTGGGTGCTTCTGCTGCTAATTGAAACACAAGCACTAGACGGAGAATGTGAGTACAATACATACAGACAATGGTGGTTGTGTTATCGGAAGTTATTTCTCGCACATTGGATCCCGTCTCGTATTGGAAAGAATGGTAGAAATAAAAACTATATAGAAATACACAGTCATTTCTCTAAAGAAGTACTGTACTCTTAAAGCAGCACTATCTGTAATGATATTATTTCCACGGTGATATTATATATGTATGTACATGTATATAGTAATATAGAAAGTATCATAAAACCTGTTAACACAATACATGTATACATAACCATGCGTTAAACTGGTAACGTCATACTATTTATAAACCTGTTATAGTATCAACACTTTATAACAGGTAACTACCATGGCACTTCGACCAGTAATTGCGACAGGAATTGCCATCACAAACGCCAACATTCAAGCGGCCATTGTACATGTATCGATGGGTGGACAGGCCACCATTGCGAGACTATCAAGTGTACACACGGCGAAGCACATGGCGATCACTGTACATGCTACCAAGGTTGGACGGGAACACATTGCGACTACATCGAGTGTACACACGGCGTTGCGCATGGCAGTAACTGCACCTGTCGGCATGGTTGGACAGGAACACATTGTACAGATATCGAGTGTTACAATGGAGGGTTTTCATACAACAACTACTCCGAGCATCATTGTGTATGCAATGCGCTCTACATCGGCAACCACTGCGAAGGTAGGGATGCGTTTAATTTGGAATTAAATCATCATGGTTAAGACACCTTTATATTTATCATACACAAACGTTAATATGCCTCTGATTTACAGTAGTGGTGTTAAAACTGACGACGTTGGTTAATGTTATTTGCATCTAATCCGCATAATATAAACATATATTTCATTAGATTGACTATTTTAGCACGACGGATCTCGTCGGTCAATAATATCAATTATATAATGACTTTGACTGTTGCTATCCGTGTTATCATTTATGTATATATGTATTCCCTGTCGTTTTGACCATTTCTAACAAAACTTTTTTTCGACCTTTTTTAAGGTAAGTCTTTTGTAATGGACTATGAAGGATACACATTTGTATTTTTTATAAAAAAATAAAGTTTTTTTCATTAAAATGTGATATAGATTATGCTTTTACTTTTCAACTGTAGAAAAATCTTTTTAAAATGCAAGTTATCTATATTTGCTTAAATTAAATTAAAGGGAAGTAATTTTACACCTTATTACCTTCCATAAATATGAATAAAATGAAAATTTTCAATCTTGTTTATAAAATCAAAACAGCAAAAATGAGAAAAGTTGTGCGGTGGATCGTCTTAAAATGGCATACATTTAAATAAAAAAGGTTTATAAAATCTCTTCCTAGCTGCAAATATGTGAATCCATTACTTAAATCCTTTTCGAACTTCACCAGTACTGACATTTGGATTCAAAAGCAGGACGAAGAGATGAATGCCAGGATGTATCTAGCACTTGTTCAAATGCGCACTCTTAATTGCATAATGTATATGTAATATATATGAGATTAGAAATAGCTTAATAGATGATTCCACTTGCCAATTCACTCCATAGTATAACGTTCTGCTAGGTACAAAAGTCTCTACTAGAATGGAATGTTGTAATGTTTTCGAACCTCATATTGTACTGTTTGGTACAGTAAGAGATACAGCTTCAACCCTTACGCCAGTGTATAGGAAGTGGGAATGCTTATACTATTCAGATTTGCGATTTTATTGTTTTGAAAGTGTCGTTTAGCACTATATTAAACATATAATGAACACTGATATTTATTCAAGAAAAATTTTCGGTAAATGTTAGGGTCATACAACATTTGGTCAATGGTAAACATGGAGGGTTGGTCGGGTAACAGAAAGCAGACAAATACGTTGATGCCCCGTACCCAACTGATTAGTTTGGCAAAATATTCCCTACTGTTACTGTTACAGTATAAAATATTTCATAACAAACATGTCAGTACAATGTGCGAATCGTGTAAATATTATAGTGATTACCCTGTTTTATTACAGTAGCTCTCATAACGACAACACCAACAACACCGATGCCAACAGCATTGACGACGACTCCAATACCAACGACACCACCAACATGTATAATTGTTCTTCCATCTAGCTGATAAAATAACTATAATGTTAACATGGTTTGAAAAAAATGAGATTGCATTATATTTCAATCCGAAAAAATTGCGTAACAATGAAACAATAATTATGAAGTCAATTTATTTTTTCAATCGATTATTCGACTAAGTTTTTGTTAAATTTACAATATGCAACATCATTGTATAGTTATATATTTCTGGTCCTAAATGATCATGGAGTGTACATGTATGTTGTTTACTTTTGAAAATGGAGCTCCGCTCATGCGCCAGGGGGCGTCAGTGGTGTGGCATCATTCATTACTACTGATGAACAGCTTCAATAAAGCCGAGGCTGCTATTTACTTGTACAGGCTATGCTTCCTGAAGGATTGCCCTTTCATCAGTTTAATCAAATAAAAGAAACATAACCCAAACTCATTTTCAAAAAAATAGGCAATGGGCACGGGCGATGGTTAGGCGTCGGTGGCGGCGACAGCGTTGTCATCGGCAAGCGTGATGGACATTGTCACTGTGACGACGGTTGGGGAGGGAGCC
>Ga0224511_10000754_pt1 | contig 17009 bp, 8 predicted proteins | sample SF_May12_sed_USG_2_FD_169988 | JGI IMG/M metagenome (GOLD analysis project Ga0224511, IMG submission 169988) | Sediment microbial communities from San Francisco Bay, California, United States - SF_May12_sed_USGS_8_1 | ecosystem: Environmental > Aquatic > Marine > Sediment | place: USA...
ACATAATTCCGATTTGGCATGGCCTTATTTATCCACTCACAGTACTACATAATCCTGACCAAAACTGTATCAATAAAATTAAAAAGCTTATGTTCCAGTTTCTTTGGGACAACAAGCCTGAAACAATTTCAAGACAAAAGATTATTCAAGACTACTGTCGTGGTTGTCTAACAATGTTAGATATCCATAAATTTATACAATCCTTAAAATGTTCGTCGGTCAAGCGTTTAAAATTGCAACCATATTCGAAATGGGTTAAGCTCTATGAAACCATGCTTAACAAATACGGCAAACAACTAATATGCAAATGTAACCTGAACGCTAAAGATACTGACAAACTAGAAATTAAATCAAGATTCCTAAAAGATATACTTCTGGCATGGTCAAATGTTAACTTTTGAGACGATATTTCTAATATTGGTAAAGAGATTATCTGGAACAATACGAACATAAAATCAAACATAAAACCGTTCTTTTTCCACGATTGGGTGGATAAAGGCATTGTCTTCATCGAACATATCTATGACTATAGAAATAAAACAGTTTGTTTAGCTTTAATGAAATATATAACCTATATAACGTACCCCAAACTGACGAAGCGAAACTTTATTAACATACCAAAGCATAAGTTCATGTAATTTGGATATTAACAATAAAATCAAATCAAACTGCATAAACTATATAATCCTCTAAGGTAAATATTTCATTTTTAAAACCAAGTATCAGAAAACTATTCCCAACTTTATGGATTTTAAATATTACCTGAAACACAATCTGAACCTAGAAGGACTTATTGCTGAGATGAAAGGAAAAACCGATGCCCATGAAAACAAATGGAACGTCTTCACAATATTATAAACATTTTACCAACTGGAGTGCACCACCGTATAATTACAATACTATTATCTGTCAACAATCCTTAAAGTATATCATTAAACTGATGAAAGGGAAAGCCCTCAGGAAGCATAGCCTGCACGAGAAAACAGCAGCCTCGGTTTTATTGAAGCTGTTCATGACTTAGATTTATTATCATCTTCTTTTTATATACAACTTTTCACACTTGTGTACATGCACGTAATAGCAGGTTTTATACTTAATCAAATGTACGATACTCGTGCTATGTATATACTGCTACTGTATATCCTGCTTATATTGACATTATATCTTGTCATGAATGCATGTTCTTTGTTTGTGAAATATTGTATATAAATGTATATATTCAAACTGGAAATAAAAAAATTAAAACAAAAATTTCTAGTATGTTTTGTTTTTACTGTGTGTTTTTTTAAATTAACACAAAACATCTAAATATTTAAATGGCAAATAATATATTTGTATTATTATATAATGAGAAACCTAATTTGGATTAAATAATTTACAATAAGAGAAAATACATATATTTTTAACATATAACACATAATCAAATGAGACTTAAAAGGGAGCAAAGACAAATGCCGGCTTATTCCAGGAAGATCATCCGGGGAATTCAGGACAGTCGCTGCATATGGATGTGGGTAAAGTAACGATTCACAGTTCTTTTTGACGTCGCTACTGTTGTGATCCTAGTTTGCCCCTGTGTTCAAACCAGCACTCACAGGAGAGGTGTACAGGACAGTGAAAACTAGGCTTAATGAATCTGCCAGACTTCTGCCTGGTTTTATCCTGGTACACCTGCTACAAATTACAGGGATGAACCAGGGTATCTACTGGAACAGTGTGAAATAGGCTTTATTTAAAAGTGACAAGGCTTCACACAATGTGAAATGTCTGTTGCGTCATGATGTTGTAAGAGTTTTTGTGTCGTCCCTTGTGTTAGTTTTTGTACGGGCCATTTTGTCATGGTGCCCTTAAACATGACATATCTACATTGTTTACAACATTCTTTGTTTGAACATCTCTTCAATTTATATTTATGTCTGTTAGACTGGCCAATCTGGGCCAAGGTCCTATGGTCCAAGACCAAATTATCTCTTAGGTTCAAATCCTACTTAGACAATAAGTTTTATGATTGCTTGCATTGTTTATTGATTTTGTCATTTTAAATACTTTGGTCATCAAACTTTATTTTCATTAAAAAAGTTGGTTTCTCTTGCAATTCTACTGAATAATACTTTCAATACTGCCAAAAGTAAATACTGACTACCTAAGGCGTATACGGTATGTTTGTTTTCGAAATTCTTATACACAATTCAAACATTTTATCATACGCTGTAGTGTAACTGCGCCTTAAGGCCGCTATTCCGTGTTTCAGTATCGGGATCAGGATCCGTGTCCGGAAAAAATTATGCGGACGCCCTAGGACATTCCACGTTTTAGTATGTATAGGGTGACTTGACCGAGAATGGGATGACTTGACCCAGGTGTGAGTTGGTTTGGTGTGACTTGACCTCAAATGTACAATGGCTCTGTTGCAAGTGTGAAAGTAACAATATAAACACGTGCACATTCAGAAGTTACGAAATTTAATCAAACATTTACGAACCGCTTTTTGATCAAAATTTGACCGTAGACTATCAAATCTGTATTTAGTCCTCTATCCAGTAGCCCAATAACCAGCAAGAATGAATCCAATAAAACGGAACCAAATCTGAGTCACGGCCACTCCCATTCATCAAGCACAACAAAATCAAGGCTATACAGTAACCCGTATGACGTACCAGAAAAACAAATATAAGCCTTATGACCATAAACTGCCGGAGTGCCAAAGATAAAAGAGAATTTCAGACTGCTGTACACTACCTAAAATCCGATATTATGGTGGCTGATTTGTGCCATGTCGTATTATCGTGTTTTCGGGGCGAAAAAGCGAAAAGGCGCCACGCGAAAACCCGCCAAATGGTGACTTTTGTGTGTTTTTGCATGGCGACCTTTCGCCTTGCCACACAAAAGTACGACACTTTCATGCGTCGCCTTTTCGCCTCCTGTTTGTCGTATCTTTTCCTGGCGAGACAAAAGGTCGCCAAGCGAAAACCCGCCAAATGATGACTTTCGTGTTTTCGCATGGCGAAAGTACACGACATTCAATGCGTTGCGTTTTCGGCTGTTTGTCGTATCTTTGTCTGGCGAGGCGGAAGGTCGCCATGCGAAAACCCTACAAAATCACCTTTTGGCGGGTTTTCGCGTAGCGACCTATCGCGTTTTCGCCCCGAAAACACGTTTATACGACATGGCATAAATAAGCCACCATACGATATTGTTTGCGAAACTGAGTCCTGGCTGAAAGGAATAAAACTGGGACACAACCAAACAAAAGGCGCAATAAAATCAAGCTAAATGTTCCTACCTGAATATGGTGTTTACAGAAATTACAGAGGTACACTTGGAGGAGAAGTCTTTATAATGAAAAATCAATAACATCAATCGAGAAAACAGAATTCACCACTGAAAGAGAACTACAATGGGATAAGATCAAAATGAAAAATATCAAAGACTTACTGATCGGCTGATTCTACATGCCACATAGAGAACAGATACACCTAGAAACATTTACGAACCGCTTTTAGATCACAATTTGACCATAGACTATCAAATCTGTATTTAGTCCTCTATACAGTAGCCCAATAACCAGCAAGAATGAATCCAATAAAACGGAACCAAATAAAACCGGTACGAAACGGGCGATTTTGACAAAAATAGGTATAATATCTTTATGAAATTTATTTTACTAATAGATTCATGACATATTATTTTTATTTTTTAAATGATTGCTCTTGATGTGAGCTTTCCGAATATATATGGTGTTCATACTGTTGAAATACTCGAAAAAATTTAGCTTGAAACATAGCCATTTTACTATAAACGAAGAAGGGCCAAACAATGGTAGTACGTGCCCTTATTATGCAGTTCCTGCCGGGGTATGCGTAGTCCTCTCTGAGGCTTTCTCATGTCTCTCTTTTGCTGCCGTGATCATATCTGAACAGCTTGAGTTTACCAAATGAGTATTTTGTTCTGCTGACCATGGGCTTTGCCGTTCACTTTCGTTCGCCGAGGCGTGTCACTCTGTTTGGGCTGTGATCTTTGGTCATTTCGCTTAAGAGGTTTCGATGGCGAGCGAGCACGATTAGATTTGTTCGCAGCACCTATTGTATTCTCCTGTTGATCGTAGTCTCTACCGTTGTCACTATTCGTGTCGATATGCGACTGTGATAACGGGGTGTCCAGCATAGTAAGCTTGTTTGTAACCTAATGCACCGTTCCGCAAAATATCAAGATCCGCCCAACGCGGTAGATGTTCTTTGATTATGTGAAGGCTTGTGAATGTGTCTTTCTTTTGTGTTTACTAGGTCAGAATGTCATCTGACAATATATTCCTAACTATTTGATTAAAATTGACCATGTACTGTTATAAATGATCATGATTGACAGTTGCGGATCTGTACATAAACTTTATTCGTAACTCGTAATTGATGGGAAAACCCAGCTTAGCGAGAGGAACAAACAGAGATTTATAGTTGTGTAGGTCACATTCGACCAATATAATGTTTACACGGCGTCTACTTAGTGATACCGTAAGTGAGTTTCAATAGAAAGAAATACATGCAGGCCAACTTTGTTTGTCCCACTCTTAAAGCTGTTTTTTCCATTAAAAACAAGTTCTGAATAACAACTATTGATTGCAAAGGTTGCATTTCCATTCATTCTCACATTGATCTGTTCTGTGTCCTTTTGTGAAGCATTTTCCACATTTTGGTTCACGTGTTGCTGTAATCCGATCTTGCCCAAAGTGGATCACCTTGCTAATAAACTTGCCAAAGAACATGAATGTTAGCAGTGGTAATTTCAAACCTGCGGGTTTTACATAGTATATAGAAGTGGTTTATTACGAATACATAGGATCATAGATCCAACAGTATACACACATTAGAAAGATATTAGTAGTTGTAGTAAATAGTTTCAGTCAATGTTATGAGATTAAAGTACGAAGTCGAAAGTATCCAACATGATCGTCCGTTGCACATTTAATAATTTGAGAGAACGTGAGAAATATTAATAAGATGTCATCAGAGACGGATAATAAAATGTTTTAACCCATATTTGATCACATTTTCTTGTCTCTGAGATTAAGGTTCATGACAGGGCATGAATACATTCAATGTTTGGTGTTATCAGTTACATAAGAAGTTTTACACGATTTGAATAATAGTGTAACAAAAAACCAGCAATAAATCAGAAAAGAGAAAATGACTCGTCTCTGGTCATAGGTTATCATGTCTGCAGAAACAAAAACGCAAATGAAACCATGTATGGTCATGTTGGTAACTTCTTTGTGGGAATATGATCTGCGTGATATCAGCATTCACATGTATTCGTTGTTTTAAAAAATCTTCTATTTTCACGACAATATCTTTCTTACTATTTCAGACCTTTATCATTTAATGTTACAGTTAAAAACTGTTTTTACAAAACCATTTATGCTGGGTTATATAAATAACGCCATACATTCACAACAAGTCTTACGGCTCTCTTTAAAAGTTCCGACAATTTGACAGACAATAGTGTATTTCTATTATCAATCTTTGCAGCTGGTCGTTGGTTATGGCCGACGGTATGATATATATCTGCCTTATCGCATTCACGTGTGTCTCGATCGCCAGCGCTCAGGTAAAGTTTGGACGCAGTGATGTCTTTAACGACCTTGGGGAGCACGGGCCAGCGTTTGGAGCTGTGTGTCCCTTCGCAAACTGCTCGGTCAAGTACATACGGGAACACCAACTCCCAGATTTTAGGGTTGGCGTTGTCTGCGATCATCGCCTAGGTAATGTTTTTGTTTAACTATTACCAACGTATTACACTTTATTTTACATCGAGTGATACATTAAATGTGGGATTCTATCATGAGAAGGCAATAAGTTCGACAGTTTATGGAAATTCACCCTTTCGTGCCCACTGCAATTCTGTGGAGCTGAATGTGTAGGTAAAATAGCGTGATGGTGAGCGCTTTATTCTCATTTATTCGCTGTTAGAGGGCGAAATAATATCTATTGGATTGCATAAACTGTATGGTGATCAGTGGCGGTTCCAGGATTTGAACTTAGTGGGGCGTAACCTTGTTCGGGGTGGCCGGTGTGTGGGGGGGAGAGGTTAATACCAAAACAGTGTTTCCCACATAAGCATGGTTTAGGGGAGTTCATTGAATCGTTAGAAAATCATAAATTAATGCAGCGATTTTTCCACTAACTTCCTTAAAATGTGGCAAGAAAGCAACCAATTATTGTATTATGCACTTTTTTATCGTCAAAGGTAAATATTATACTACAGTGTGTACGAAAACAGTTGGGGCTACGCTGGACATTTTGTCCGACGTAAATCTGTGTTACGCAGGACATTATCAAGCCACGCAGGACATATTTAGAAAAAACAGAAAGACAAAAAACAAAACCTGTTTTCGAACCCTTTTATACATACTCGGTATATCTTATAAAATGGATAAAATGACACTGACATATATGAATAAATGCATTTATGTTTTTATCAAAATATACGAGAAATTTAGCAAGATTTCTGCAGTTGGTCTTGTAATCATATCGGCGAGTTTTTGTCTTATGCGTAATTGGTCCGGTACCCGTCAAATTGGGATTTTCTTGAGTCGCGGAAAGCGCCGATTGAGAATTTTCGCCTCACAAAACAATACTGCTAGGGAATTCTGTGTAATGTGAATAAACGACAATATATGCATTAAATTAAGTATGCTGTTTTATTTATAACCTATGAAAACTTGATGACTGCAGAGGAATAATGATATATAAAAAGTTGAAATAACCTTTTTTGGGGCATTTTGGTAAATGAAATAATTCCTCTCTGCTGGGACTGAAGTTGTGCAACTACGTAATTTAAGCATCGAGGTATAGAGACTTGCATTTAGGGTGGCTTTGGAAGCAGCTTTTGGTCCTATGTTTGGGCTTGTAAATTTGTGTTTTGGGGAGAAAGATGAAACATGGGTAGGGAAAATAAATAATACCTTAAGTTTAACATTCGAATAAAATAAATGCATTTTTATTTAGACTTTTAAATAGCATTCCATGGTTAAATTATTATGTAAATCTACTTGTTAATAAATGTGCATGCATTAACATTAAAATGTTTGTACATAATTATCCTATGATAAATAAATGATTGTTAAATAATAAAAACTCAATTTCTATTACAGACAAAACACACATTATACAGTGCCCACCAAAATTCTGAAGACAACCTGTCATTTTCCTATTACATTCCATTACAACACCATGTCCTATCATATTTAATAACTTCTATGCATGTTTAAACAATTTAATTTAACTGAATGTTCCATAGTCAGGAATAACTACTTTAACTAATTGTATAAAGGATTTTTTATTCAACAATCGATAGGTGGTTCACAGGCTTTTGAGAAAGTGTGGTTATTTTCAGTCCCATTACACACAATGTTAATTTTTTGGAAACATACATGTTTCTGATATTTCGGAAACATCAAGCATACAAACTATTTTTCAACTATACATTCAGCATTTCTGCTGTGCATGTATGTACAATTTAACATTAATTTATGTAAAAATTATTTACATCAGTATTTTGCTTAATTTTAGTATGAGTTGTAACAACATAGAATTAGACAGTTTTTGTTACTCTGTCTCCAGACTTTTAGTGGGCACTGTATACCATTAAGTTAAATGGGTGGTCGCTGGTGCGTTATCTTTTAAGTAAAAATTTTACAATGTACATGTAACGTTTACTGTGCACAGTGTATTCGTGTCCGACGTGGCCGACGTATTTCGTACACACTGTTATACAATGTTTGTATCCCCCATTACAGTTTTGGTTAGTTAACAAAATACTTTTAGGACATAAAAACAAAATAATCATCGTTGAAGACTCTTATTCTGGGTTTGATATTTGTAAGTATTGGCGGTCATTGCATTGTACATGGATATCTCTAACTTGAACCATTCTTAAACTGAATTTGGGTTCAGATTAGACCAACAAATAAGACATTTCTCAATAAGCGCTTAATCAACTTTTCGCACGGATTGACGTGCGGAACTTTTAGGGTCAGAATGATGTCATTTTGTAAATAAATCTAATAAAAACTGCTGTAATTATAGAAATAAATGATTTATCTAGAAGTAGGCATATGAATTAACGTCCCTACAAACCTAGAAAAGCAATTATTAATCCATTATTTACATTCCAATCGTTGCACTTCATTTTCTTGATACGCGATGACTTTAGAGGTCATTCAAGTTCAAATTCAATTATTGGAAAAATGTATTGGACGACAGATAGTGCCGCGCTGAACAATTTTCTAGTAGTGTTGTGCGCTAAATATTAGTAATTTTTCGTTCAACATTTTCGTTGGGTTGCAATAACGGTTAATATGTCAGTCATGCAAGTGAGTACCGAAAGTGGAGTTTTCAAATATATACGACAAAAAGTTAGTTATTAAATTGTATTTGTTTGTTTTCTAGATATAACGACTTATTATGAATACTAAATGCAGATATTTGTCACACTTTTCACTTACTGAAAATGCTAAAGCAAGTATTGGATGTTATGGGTAGGTCTATAAAATAAAACGTGTATTAATAATAAAGGTAGGATATATAATTATTATTAGGAATAGCCAAAAATCGGCCGTAGTTGACAGAATACGATGAACTTCGGTCCCGAAAATGTTCTTTCTTTCTTCAAATGTTCTCGCAACTTTGTACTAACTAACGACATAGCTCGCAAAATAACAATATATTTACTTAACACTGTATTTGTTCTGTCTGCGTATTGTATGCTCTTGGAACGTTTGAAAGATTGTACAGTGAACTCGACAGTTCCAAAGCATGCCTCTTTTAAACGAAAGTTTGGAGTAACAAAAGTGACAGCGACAGTTGTGGGTCAGACTTGACAGTTGCGGGTCACGTGACAAATGTTTATTTTTGGTTATCAGGGGTCATCTAAACAATGTTCTAATAAAACAAAACAGCTGTTTTAACAACAAGACATTTATGTTTACACCTGTGCTTCAATATAAAACAAACAATATGTAAAATATCTACCTAACCATAGCGCATTTAATTATCTATTGCATACAAAACAAAACAAAATTAATTACAGAAATGTTAAATAAAAGAAGGTTTTTAACTATTTGATTGTGTAGTTTCTAACACAATATCACATCAAATTATCAACAAATATTATAAATAGTGTACATGTATGTTGTTTACGTTTGAGTTCCGCCCATGCGCTAGGGGCGTCAGTGGTGTGGCATCATTCATTACTACTGATGAACGGCTTCAATAAAAACGAGGCTGCTGTGTTCTCGTGCAAGCTTTGCTTCCTGAGGGCTTTCCCTTTCATCAGTTTTATATCAAAATCGTTTTTACCTAACATCCATACATTTGTACTTTTTAGGAAGTCCCTACGGTTGACACGGAATTGTCGCACGTGAATTAGGTCACATTAGTAAGTAGGCCATAAAGAAGTTGGACACAATGATACAAACTTTCTAAATATTGGTCAGTGGTAAATTATCTACTAACCTATATGTTATAAGTACATGTTTCGCTGAAATTATGGCTTCATATTGAACGTTATTATTGCAGTGGCATAGAAACTTTTTTCTGGTACTTTCACTTTCACGGGAAGCGTTGCAGTCAAGCATTTCGTGATCACGACATCAGTTAATCACGTTTAGTCAGTCACTATTAATTTTGAAGCAGCTAAGAGATTATGATATATGACAGGATAATCAAAGTATAAAAAACAAGTATGTTTTACTAAAGGTGGCCCGGAATTGTCGATGACCCGAAACTGTCGATTTCACTGTATATAGAATGAAAGGCGATGTAATCATGTAATATATTTTGTTCAGCGCACCTGTTAAGGCTTGTTCTTTACCGAGGGATTAAATTATACTTTGGCTTATTAAAAACGACTCTAGCACAACGATTTGACTCAGAATAGACGTGCCTATAAACGTTTAAAAGTACTTCTCATTTAACAGTTGGGGTGAATTGTAACGGTAAGCCGTTCATTAAATGCTAATCAGAAAGCATTTAGACATGCTTCCGGACGACATTTATCTTTGCTTATAATAAATTGAATAAATTTCTTTTTTAAGGAGGCTCCTACAATGAATGCTACCGCCCATCTTTTCAAAGAAACTCCCTTAAAACCTGCATTGTCACGAAGTATAACCATATAATACCGATCGGTGGCGCTGTATATTGGCCTAATACTGAGTTAGAAAATCCAAGGGTAAATGCTTATGTGATAATAAGTCGCTTTCAAAGTGAGACAAATGTCGTCAGAGACGATAACAATATCCATACCTTTGACAATTTCTGGGAACTTGAAGAACATATACAGCAAAGTAAGTCGACAATGGGCACAATGCAATGGAAGAAAAACGTTTGTCCTTTTGAATGTGTGTCCGCTGTCAAACAGTTTGGCGGGATCCTGCCCGTGTCAGATGACGTCACGGGTGATATATACGTCAACAAATTGTGTGCAGTGTGCCATGACGTTACAACGACGACGCCTTGGCAAATGTCTGTTGAGTGCTTTATCGAATCTGATCATATTAATTACATAAACGTAATGTTGGCAGTAAGTAAAGGAAGTGATTTCCCCGATTTTTGTGAAGTTCACTTTCATCCACCTTATCAGCATCCTCGATATGATCAACTTAACTTTTTGGACGACAATAACCTTAGGTGCATTAAGTCACTATATGACACTTTTCCACGGAAATGCTTGGATTGGTTTGAAAGTCCGTTGATTTATAACGTAAGTAAAGAGGAAATTGTAGCCGCGTGTGAAAATACATCTGATCTCTTCGAATTTGGATATGGTCTAGACAGATTAGATGTCTTTATTGATAAAATGTGCGCTATATGTCATGGTATGTATAACCAAGTAATTTTGGATTCACAACCGCCTCTTTTGAATATACCGGACATAAACTTTTACCAGATGGAAAGACCACCTGCGAAAGAGCCATCTACGAAGGTGTGTGACAGAATAACAAATGTGGTATGTTTTTATTGTTCATATATTATTCCAAAGGGTAGCCACTCAAGTCATAAATGTGGCGTTTATTTAGTATACACTAAATAACAATATTTCTAAAAGTTTCTAAACACGTTTCAATGACAAACATAACAGTTAGGGGAAAAGTCGATTTTTGTAGAAGAATAATAATATAAGAGACTGCTTCTTTCTTGTATTCAATCATGAATGTACAAAATCCGTAAGCACGTTGCCTGTCACAGAGCGGCGCTTATGCAGGATATTGCGTGAATTCTGGATCAGTTGCCTCTCACAGAGCGGCGCTTATGCAGGATATTGCGTTAAGTCGGGATCAGTTGCCGCTCACAGAGCGGCGCTAATGCAGGATATTGGTTTAAGCCTGGATTAGTTGCTTCTGACAGAGCGGCGCTAATGCAGGATATTGCGTTAGGTCGGGATAAGTTGCCTCTCAAAAAGCGGCGCTAATGCAGGATATTGCGTTAAGTCTGGATCAGTTGCCTCTCACAGAGCGGCGCTAATGCAGGATATTGCGTTAAGTCTGGATCAGTTGCCTCTCACAGAGCGGCGCTAATGCAGGATATTGCGTTAAGTCTGGATCAGTTGCCTCTCATAGAATAGCGCTAATGCAGGATATTGCGTTACGTCGGGATCAGTTGCCTCTCACAGAGCGACGCTTATGCAGGATATTGCGTTAAGTCTGGATCAGTTGCCTCTCACAGAGCGGCGCTAGTGCTGGATATTGCTTTCAGTCTGGATCAATTGCCTCTCACAGAGCGGCGCTAATGCAGGATATTGCTTTCAGTCTGGATCAGTTTCCTCTCACAGAGCGGCGCTAATGCAGGATATTGCGTTAAGTCTGGATCAGTTGCCTCTCATAGAGCGGCGCTAATGCAGGATATTGCGTTAAGTCTGGATCAGTTGCCTCTCAGAGTTGGCTTGCGGCGCCCAGAGGTGCTGCTAAACAAAGTAACTTTGGTTAGGTGGCTGAACGCCGCGATATAACATTATAAAATGAAAACGGATTGAACACAAACACAAAAATGTAATATTTAATGTAACAGTAAGAAATTTATAACTAGATTTATCAGATGTTCAAAGAAATAATGTTGTAAACCATGTCTAGAAAGGTCAAGTTTAAGGTCACCATGACAAAATGACCTGGGCAAAAACAAACACATGAAACTGCACACAGCACGCAGAACAGTAAGACGTTACAGGCATTCAAAATACAGCACTATTTGTGGGTTTTTCCCCTTTTTTAGATTTATTTAAATGATTTTCCGAGAAATGTTCAGGTACAGCCTTGATACGTTTAATGACTTTCATTGGGGGTTTAAACCAGTTTTATTCTATAGCACACCGCACATTTTTTCAACATTCATAAACCTAGTAAAAAGTCATGCGATATTTTAACACACAGGAGGGTCGAGCTGTTTAAACATATTTCAATATTTGTTGTATGATTAACAACGTTTTCAATACGTCTGATAAAACGGCGCGGTCATTCCTCTTAACCAGTGTTTACCATTTCTAGCCTCTGTTTATCACAATCCACTTAATAATAATTATAATCTATTATTAATTAGCGGTAAAACACAAAATTAATGAAACGGAATGTGTAGTACCAATTATGGCAGTGAAGGTGCAACGTCTATAAAACAAATATGGTCACATTTCAGATGGACTGCAGAGAACTTTATTGTCCCGAAGGAAGAACAAGAATAAACGGAAACTGTAAACTTCTGAACTACTATTTTCCATTAAATCCGCACTTTGTAAGTATTTGTGTTCAGCCGTGCTTATGTGAGATAACAAAGTGGTGTGTCTATTTATTACACCATGTTATATAATAAAATATATTATAATTTGTGTTTACAAATTAGTACATAAATAATGTAGTGTATAGAACTTTTAAAGTTATAAATCATTATTGTACAGAACTGTAATGTTATCAACCAATATATGAGGCCATAAATGATGAAAATTGTCTCTTTCAGTTTGTTAACAACTTGTTTGTTTAACAAAAAAGACTGATTCATTCGACGTTTGTTTTGTTCTAAAAATGCTAATAGGTGAGAACATTTAATCATAGCTCTTTATGGATCAAGCTTAAATTAGTATCTTTTACCTCTTTTCAGAAGAGTTTTCCGTATACTGCGTCCATTCGCCTTTCTCCATCTAAGTCTCTATACTGGATGTCCTTCAATGCGGCGTGTTTCGATAACCAAAAGTACAATTGTTTGCCTAAATATGTTAGCCCTAACGATGCGAGAATAAGAAAATGGGAAGTCATTTTATTTTCAGTTGAAAGTGATGCGACACTACATAACGGATCAAGAAATGATACTATTTCAAGTTTTGTTGTTTATGTGGGGTATACAGGTAGAGAAGGCACACAAGAAAAAGAAAACGCTTTGTTTGGACTTGGACACTTAATGAAAAATGTTTGGTTTCTTGATCTTATCGAGGAAACTGTATCCCTGACGGCAAGTTTTTATGAGCCAATTGAACTGGTAGTCCCAGAAAGTGAAACATTTAACCGTTTCTCTCGTTCTATTGTAAATGACTCAAACATTATCATTTCCAGCACTCCAATATATGGCGTGTCTGAACCGAATGTTAACAGTCCATATTCTAGCACTCCAATGTATGGCCCGTCTGAACCGAAGGTTAACAGCCCAGATTCTAGCACTCCAGTGTATGGCCCGTCTGAACAGAAGGTAAACAGCCCAGATTCTAGCACTCCAGTGTATGGCCCGTCTGAACAGAAGGTTAACAGCCCAGATTCTAGCACTCCCATGTATGGCCCGTCTGAACCGAAGGTTAACAGCCCAGATTCTAGCACTCCGATGTATGGCGTGTCTGAACCGACGGTTAACAGCCCAGATTCTAGCACTCCGATGTATGGGTCGGCTGAACCGAATGTTAACAGCCCAGATTCTAGCACTCCGATGTATGGCGTGTCTGAACCGAAGGTTAACAGCCCAGATTCTAGCACTCCGATGTATGGCTCGTCTGAACCGAATGGCAACGTCACAGATTCTAGTACTCCGAAGTATGGCTCGTCTGAACCGATTACCAACAATCCAGATTTTTCCACTCCGTGGTATTTCGGGGGATACGACTATGATGTACCGTGGACAAGTCCACCTTCAACAGTGCAGGAGTCTGCAATCAGAGTAATACCTGCGTGGGCGTATAAAATAAATTTGGAAACAATACAGAAGGAATTGGACTTCAGACAACAAGAGGTGGTATACAGACATGAAGGGGTGTCTGTCATCAATGATGATAGCAGTCTTACCATTTCCGATCCAGCCTATGTAAATCATTTCACTGAGCTTTATTTTTGTGATCGTCTTATTATAAGAGCTGATGAATTTCACCTTTTGTACAAGGGACGCATTCTTTATTATATTCCTAAAGATCGTTATTTGTTCATTGGCGAATTCGCCCTTGTTCATGATCCAGTTACGTTCAAAAAAATAATTGGTGCCTATGTATGTATAGACAACACATCTTTCGAGCCTGTGAGGGGAGTGAATGCTGGATTTAGAGCGCTAGTCAGCATTCAGGCAGTTGTGCTGATGCTTTGTATTCATACAAGCATTTAACATAGTAAGTAGTTTGGTTCCCTCCGGTAATACTTAGCCAAAGAAGGCACATGATGTTGGTAGATACACACCCTTACTTAGTGACTTAGCATTTGTGATCAAACAATGGGACCAATGTAAACGGCTTTGATTATTTTGAAACATGTAATGATTCAAACAGACTAATATACTGTAAATCTGCACAGTTTGTACTGTTGTTGTCTTTGCACGAGACTGGTGTGGTTTATATATTATTTATTATGTATTATTTTGTATCATATCAGATAAAAGAAACAAACTGTAAATTGAAATATATGATAATGTGTTGAAATGGTTTGATAGATCCTACAACAAATACATTATGTAAACAAAATATCAAATTGAGTACATGTATGTTCTTTTTTTCAATGTAAATACCGCCACTCTATTTGGTTGTTGAAACTAAGTAAAGCCATTGTTTTAAACCATTGTGTTGTATTATTTAAAAAAAAGCAGTTTTCTGATTTTGAAAGTGTCTAGTTAAATAACAAATGGAACGAAAAACGTAGAAAACAGAGGATACACCCTCGTTAATCCAACAGTTGTTTACAGTGGATATAAGATATGTGCCCTTTTAGCAAGCGGACCGAGGCGAGAAATATAGTTTGAGAGAAATGTTCGCTGATGGAAACATCAAACAAGTAGAATGTTATGGACATTTTAAGTACGTGTTTGTTCTTTAATATATAACATTTACACATTATTCACATCTTCCGAAACACTGATTGTATACATTCAGTCGGGCTAATGGCAAACTCTGCATGGAAGAACAATAGATATGTATAAATAAGGATTATCAGGAAAAGCAGCTTTGTGTTGTGTTAGCTAGCTTTGTGCTTCGCGGTAGTACAGTATAATGATCTATTTATTTGATTATTTACATTAATTGTTTCATATGCTAAAAATACTATTAGTATGAAACACTTTAAACATAAACGATATCTATCATTGATTTGGACAAAACTTAACACTTGATTAATAATGCTGTGCTTTATGGCGACCTGTTCTCAGATATCAACCGATTTTATATCTCATCACATTTTAAAGAAATGTAATAAATTGTTTTAAACACTAATCGTTTTTACAAAATATTTATTTTTTAGGAAGTCCCTACGACCGACCCGGAAATGTCGTACGTGAACTAGGTTAAACTATCAACACGTACGCTATAAAGAAAATCGACAAAATAAAAAATCGTTATAGAATATTGGTCAATGGAAAATTCTCTACGAATCTATATATGTAAAAAGTACATGTTTTGCTGAAATTATGGCTTAAAATGAATGTTAAAGAAGTGTGATGTAAACTTTTTACTGGTATTTTCACTTTCCATGGAAGCGGTGCAGTCAATCGTTTCGTGATCACGACGTCAGTAAGTCAAAATTTGACAACCAACAACAAATTTCAAGCAGCTTATCGATTTGGGAAAATGACTGGATAATTAATAAATCGGTACACTTTGGCATTCTGGAAAAACAAAAATGTTTATGCGAAGGTGACCCGGAACTGTCGATGACCCTAAACTTTCGAGTTCACTGTACAAGGATCAACGAGTGAGATTACCAGCGGTTTAAACTGTATTCAGATTACGTGATTATAGAAAATACATGTTTTATGTATATAATTAATATTTATATTATTACATATAATAAATATTGTAAAGGTTCCAAGTTATCAAACTAGTCTGTTCTTTAACACAGTTACAGAGCTTCAAAACAAGGGGTAAATAAATAAAATCAGACAAAACCCAAAAAGCACTGATTTTAGGTGCATATTTTAACAGTTGATTACGCTCATAAAACGTAAGATTTTTAAAAATGTATTTTTCCTGTGGGCTACAGCAAAGGTCAAAGTGTCTGTGTATCCCAGAATTTCATAAAAACGCTGTTATTTTGCCAAAGAATTTCTTGGTTGAAAGTTAAAAGTAAGTAGATTGTATCGATCACAGTCGATCACAATAATGCCAGTGATGTTTTTAGGTAAACTAACATGTGTTGAATAAAAAAATGATGTCATTTTACACGTACAACCCCGTACTCCATATGTAAAATAACATTACATATCAGCTTGAACACCTGAAACGCAAATTAATATTGAGTAAGTATATTAAATGAACAAGCACAGTGTGCTGTGTTAAAACGCCATAGGCAAGTGGATATAATGGTTTTGTTTTGGCTGCGACAACTCGGGTTCGATACCAGGTTTCGCCGAATATTTTCCAGGTTATTTTTTTCTTTGTTGGCATCTGGTCAATCGGAACTACTCGGCCAATTCCGCCTAATCAGCGATCGTGCCTCGGATGTATCTGGTGGAAGGATATGTCTAACCCAAAACGCCTACGCTGAGTTATAGTTCTTACGGAAACCTACAGAAGCC
>Ga0224511_10000756_pt1 | contig 16997 bp, 6 predicted proteins | sample SF_May12_sed_USG_2_FD_169988 | JGI IMG/M metagenome (GOLD analysis project Ga0224511, IMG submission 169988) | Sediment microbial communities from San Francisco Bay, California, United States - SF_May12_sed_USGS_8_1 | ecosystem: Environmental > Aquatic > Marine > Sediment | place: USA...
ATCAAAATCAGTTTGAAATTTAGGGACATGAATAGAAGAATTAATGAAAATTATACAAACACCACATGACTGTCCATGACCAAAAGACCATATATATTTAAAATCTAAAGAGATAAAACGTTCAATGTAATTTGCAGTTTGTCTGTTATTAATATGGGTTTCTTGAATACATAAGATGTCAACTCTATTATCTGATATAAAACTTTTTATATAATGTTGTTTTTATGGGACCTTAGCCAATTAATATTTATAGAGTATATGTTACAAGACATTAAAGAGATATAAATAATAAAAATAGTATAAAAAGTTATGCGAATGTGAGGATTCGATTCGCAGTTGCCTGGGTGCTAGGCAAGCACGCTATGCATTGCGATACCTTGCTTATTTGGTCAACGGCGTAAACAGCCTTATAAATAAATGTTTTATTATGAATTGGCTACCTCACTGGCGCTAAATATAGAAAAATACTGCTACTCCTTTTTGAATGGTCTAGCCGATCTTTGGTGTCTCAGAGGTCGTTGTTTACCTATACCAAACACGTTCAATATTTGTTTTGTTGTTGTTAAGAACTCAGCTTACTGATGGTTTTTTGTCAATAATTTTCTAGCATTAGTATGTTTCCAAAATACTCATTTGTTATTATCCATTCATACAACTCATAATCATGGAATGTTTAGTTTTCTCTTATGTTTTCTATGTTATAATATATGTAGAAACTACAGTACAAAAGAAACACGATAACGAGGGCACAGCTTACATATTTAAAAGAGATATGTCGTTACATACATGTACATGATAGTCATACGATATTAAGATGCTATTTCTATGGCTTAACTATAGTAAATAAAATAACAATGTAATGGAAATGGCTACATTTGATGATAAAATGTTTTATGCACCAAAAAGGTAAAAAACTCAAGATCAACAGAACAAAACACTAAACATAAAACGCCATGTAGGAATCGAACACGGGACCTCTGGCACCGCAGTCTGATGCGTTACCTCTCGGCTACCGAAAGAAACACGAAAGTATCATTTGTAGACTGTAGTCAAGCAGTTTAACTGCTTCAACGTTATCCATCGTAACATAAACCCCATCCCTTTAAACAGAGTCGCTTAACTTGTTCTTGTTATATTTTAACATGTATAGAATAAGATAAGTACGTATATCTGTCAGTTTCCTATATTTGCAGGAGTAGGATTTACTGCTTAATTGTGGTCAAAAGGCATTCAATGTAAACACTTCTGGCTATAAGATAAAGCCATAGCATTATAAAAGGACATACTATGCATACAAATGTGTACAAAAGAGAAACGTGTATGCAATGCATGTAATTTGAAAAAAAGAAATTGATATGTTTATACAAAAGTTGAAAATTAACATTTACGTTCAGGGACAGCAGTAAGTTAGTTCATGTGTTTTCGATTATTGTCCAAAAGTAATAATGAACATTACGCCGAACCTCATATTTCTAAATATTCATAATCCGTTTACAGATAAAAGGATAACCGTATACTTGGACAACCACAGTCGCATGTCTTTGGGCACAAGAGATTACTTTGTTAACCAAATTAGCCACTTGTCTAAGGGCGTGGTTATAGGAGCTTCAACGTAATGTCAATTGAAGTTAACCTAGTACAGTAGGGTGATACTTACAAAAACCCGTTCGAGTTTAACCACAAACACGGGAAAAATACGAGAACAGAACAAACAGAAGATTTAAAGTTGACGTATTTCGATCGGATTAGTAGTGTATCTCTTGCTGTTTTGGAATTTACTTTCGTAGGTCTAATTTTAACATCGTTTGCCATGAAAATCTTTAATAGCGCTTTTCTCAGTAACAGCATCAGCAGACGATTTAACATGTTTTAAAAAAAATCTAAATTGTACGGTAAACATAAGCATTTTGCAATTAAAAACACATTAATGTATCCTTATTTTATCGGTAATATGCTGCAACGCTGTATCAATATCTATGAATAAAAACACCTTCATAGAATGGACTAACGGACCAGGGGATAGTTTTAACAGCAATATTATGAAGTATTTTCAATGTTGCGATCAGGACTATCTTGTGGTGCATTAGCACATAAGACACTCATATTTTCAACACTAAAAAAATATAGTTCAATAACAACTTTTGCACGTGTCAGTAGAAATGCCATGATTTCACAATACTCTTACATAAGAGTATTTAGCACAAGGTTATCATATGTATACGCAATATGTACATATTTCGGATTAACGTAATTTGTTAACTGAAAAGTGTCTTACGTCAAAACGATTACAGATAATTTAGAAAAATACACCTTCAAAGTTAGTTATTTCTATCTGATTTGCAATGAAAAGAACAGGCATCGGCAGATTTGTTAAGAGATTTTCTAAAGTTCCTGGCACTTGTCAGACATCGTACGACGCCCGGATGGACACCGTTTGAATCGTACGATAACGATTTTAAACAAAAGTCGTTAGGTGCCCGTCATATATGTGCAAACGCCGGCCGGGCGATGCCATTTTACCCTCAATGACTCAACTAAACGGCGTACGGGCGCCGTGGAATGTTAGTAGTACCAAAGCAGACTTTTGGTTACAACGTCGCCGTACGGTCCTAACGTTACCTGCGTCATATGTTCGGCATGTTTGGAATTAATATAAAATGCGTGTTTGTGTTTAATTGTTCTGTCAACTTGGAGTATTTTTATTTGAATGATTAGATCAGTATTATTTAAAATGATCGACTATTAAGTAGAAATACGGTAAATGTTATTGAAAGCAAGCGAAAGTCCACTTGTACTATTAAACCTTGCTAAAATGTGTCGGTGTAAACAACTGTGTATTGAATTGTCAAAGTACGACCAACTCAATTTCCCCAGCCTATCAGAAAGAAGCACTGTCTGCTTTCCACGAGGTATGGTGTCCATCACAGTAAAATAAAAGCTTTGGGCGATTTAACAGGCGGAGTCATGTTGACTTGACATTGCAGCATGGTCATTGCGCGGATCAAGTTTTTCTCAAATGGAAATTGCAAACGGTTGTAGTTCACTTGTTCTTACCGCATACACTTTCAATCAGTTCATTTGTGTTGCTGACAATTCCATTGTTGTTCTTGACGTCCACGCACCAGTGGAATGCGCATGCGTGAGCGCAACTCCGGTCAAATGTAGTGACATTAGAATTGCTCGAGCTGTGCAGGCACGTGGAATTAACTAGAAAAACTATCTGCTGCACATAGCTGGCTCCGAGTCACAGGCACACAAAGGCGTAGATAACGGGGCGGCAGGGGCGGCGGCTGCCGCCCCAATAATATCGCTAGTCGTCGTTATACAGAAATGACGGGCTTTTCGCCGCCCCAAACAAATTTTACCTTGCACCGTCAGTAAACGTCTCCGCCGGTCTGCTCCGATGTTGTCACACCGTAGTAGTAAAAAATATGTGTAATAAACACGAGTTGAGAGTTTGGCAATCGCCGTTGATTGTTTTATTGTTATGTGTAATCACCAAGTGTATGACCATGCATGAGGCATTGTTCAGAGCCTACCGAAAACTGCAGATCCGCGGTATTATAAGTAAACACGTGCCCTTTCCCTTCACCCGAGATTCACAAAGGGGCATCACCATTGATGAATACAAGCACGAATTGTTGGCCGCACATGCGCAGTCTGGGACTTCGGAGAGCATGAAAGCCAATAGAAAGGAGGCTTTCTTGGAGGCATATTCTACACTTCCAGACACTTTGCTCCAACAGCTGAGAGCGGAAGTGAACATCGACGCTAATCTATTTGGTTATGAAGAATTGCCAGATATTATTAGGACTGCAAAAAAATTATAATCCTAGTTTTAAATATTTTGATATGCTTATGTAGAAACAATCATACAGAAACAATATTGAACTTAGTAATTTTATTACTTAGCGTTTGGTTAAAATCGAACAAATGTTTAGTGGGTATACACTTTCTCACTTGCTTCAAGCGTACTGGCCGGAATCGTGTTTCACATCCTGCACGACTGAACGCGACAACACAATGCAATCAGTAATTAACGTCACGTACATTTCACCCACAACGGTGTGTCATCTTCAGGCCTTTAGGTTTCTATAAATAACTATTCTTGTGTTCATGCGTTTAATGAGTAGGTGTGCGTGATTAAGATGGGTTCACACTATGAACGTTTGTTCCAGCGTTGGTCAGCGTTTGAAAAGTCTAATAAATGAGCCCAAACGTCGGCGAAATTACGCTCGCGAGAAGGATATTTTTCATTCACCCTACGAACGTTTAATATCCGGCGCAATTCAACTTTTACGAACGTTTCCAAGCGTTTGACTGCGTTTGACAGCATTTGCTAGCGCTTGACAGCGTTTTCCGGCGTTGTATTTATTTTGTTATTAGCGTAGGCGAACGTTTGCCAACACAGATGTAGCGTATGTGCAGCGGTCGCCGACTTAATCCAACTTAGACGAACGAATACTCAGCGTAGGTAAGCTTGAGGTCCGCGTCAGGCAACGTCTATATATAGCCGAACTTTTGACACTTCCTGGCAGTATTGTTTTGTTGAAGAAGTGGCCACATCTATTTATCTCCCTTCTGTATATTTGGTTGCTGTAAAGCTTAGCTGTAGACATGCCAGGGAGAGGCAAAAAAAACAAAAAATGTGTCGATGAAGAGGCCTACCAAGAGAGACGCGGACACAGAATCATTAGAGCAAGCTGTTGCTGTTCCTACGCTAGCCCCTTGCGTTACCACCGCGTTCATTGAGTCGGGTAACCGTTGGCCTCCGTTGAAAGTGTTCGGTTAAGTTAGGTACACCACCAGCGTCTCAGTCGACGTTTGCCAACAGATGCCTACTTAGGCATACTCTGTACAACTTAAGCCAGCTTTCAGGCACGTTTACGAACGGAGCACAACTTACACCAAAGTTTATTTCCAAACGTCGGCAAAGTTTTTGCATTTTAAAAACTTTCAACAGACACAACGTTCGTCAGCATTCGCCAGCGAACATCAACTCTTATAAACTTTTAGCAACTTTTACTAGCGGAGCTGGACGTTTGTCCAAACGTTGGTCTAAACGTCGTAGTTTGAACCCAGCTTCACATAAGTAACATAACGTATATTCATTATGATGGATGGCTGTATTAACTGAAATGAATACACGTTTCACAGGTGTGAATCATGTAATAAATAATGGAACACCTTTTTATTTAAATTACATTACAGGCTAACGTATGTAAGTTACCTATTTTTAGTACTTTGTTTTTACGCCCAACGGGATGACATTTATTCAAATTACCGAATTCTTGATACAGTTCGTTCACATTGTTTGTCTTCCGCTATATACCAGTTGTTGTATATTGTACGGAAATGTAAGGTCATTGTCGACTGCATTTGCATATCGAAGCAATTGTGTGACGACCTCTGTTTTATGTTTATGTTTTTATGGCTCTGTTTTTGTCGGCGTTATTTGACAACTCATCGCCACCTCATTGAATCATTTACAAATCAAAAATATATAATTTTAAAATACGATTTAATATAGATTTGATCAACTATCAAATAAGATAGTGAGCTTTTTCTTTTGTTAGAAATATCTGAAAGACAATATTTATCTGTGTGTAACACGACTCCAGCATTTCCGCAGCATTAAAGTACGAAATGTAAATTTCCTGTGTAAAACGAACATACAACACAAAACTACGACAGGCATGTCGTCCTGTATTGACATTATTTGCATTTCTAGTAAATTAACAGGTGTTCTAAATTGTTCTTTGTTATAAGAACTGGCATCAAAATCTGTTGCGTGTGTTAGTTGTACAAGTTATTTACGTGTCAGTGGTGTGGCATCATTCATTACCACTGATGAACAGCTTCAATAAAACCGAGGCTGCTGTTTTCTCGTGCAGGCTATGCTTCCTGAGGGCTTTCCCTTTCATCAGTTTAATAATTGATACATCTTCAATAAGATTTTTTTCAACTGCACATGCCTGAAATAAATACTGGTGTCCGCATGTGGCATTGTTTGCACAGCTTAGCACTAGTGTTATGGACATTTTGTCCAACAAAGTAAAGAAAAATAGTTGCTTTGGATACAGTATTTACCGTCTGTTTATAATAAGATTTACCTTACTTACTAAGAACATACGAGAGTAAATTCTCTATCGGTTTTCACCGCTATTTGTTTCAATACAACATATCAGACTTGAACAAAATTAATACAAGACATGAATTTTATTGCTACAGATAAAAACAGACAGAAGAACAAGTGAATCTCTAACAGCAGAGTGCAAACAAGTACGACATTCAGTAGCTTGATATCATTAGTGTTTGTTGTACAGTAAAATCCGCTTATAAGGAACCCATCAGGACCATGAAAATATGTTCGTTATAATCGGAGTGCCTTATAAAGGTAAAGCGAAGTAGCGAAATATCTCTCTCGGGGAATAAAAATTAGTTCCTTAAACCGAAAGTTCCTTATGAGCGGGATCGTTATAAGCGGACTTAAATGTAGTCTTTTTCTCCAATCAAATAACTTCTAAATTCCAACTCATAGAAGTTTATTCCTAATTCAAAAAATACTTTTTACAAGTATGTTTAAGTTTTTTCAGTTTGTGCCATGTTTGTGTTTTCACTACAATACACAATGAGTATAATAAAACAATTACAATATACAAATAATTCAATTTTAACACAAGGTCGTCCACTGCGCGTTCGCTACGCTAGATCCCGTTTGGCATTAACATCACATACATTTTACTATAAAAAATATTTTTCTTCCAATTATACATCACATAATTTAACACGAAGACAAATGATGACTGACATTATACAATAACATTTAAAGTCGTTTTACGAGTTTACTATGTCGATGAATTAACAGTAGGAATTTCTAAGAAAGTGTTTATCCATTAATATGAATGACATATTAAACAGTTTGTATCAAAGTGAGATGCGTGTTAATAGAAGCTATAGAGAAGCTTGTTGCTAGATATAATAAATGTTAATTTTTTCTCGTAGAATCGTTTTTAATAAATATCACACAAGGACGATTTTGCACTGGTTTACACCACAAAAATTGCAGGTAGTTGGTCTCAGCGCGCTTTTCAGACTTAAATAATAAGAATTGATTTTTGACGGGCAAGTTTTTCAATGAAAAAAATGGTCGAAAACAACATCGAATTTCTTAACAAAATGCTCAAAGGACATATTTTGCGTAGTAATTACATTTCGCCACACAGCTTGGAAAAGAAATTGTTTAAATGTCCTGAAGGTAAATAGTTGGCACCCGACAACATTTAGAAGTTCACAAAACTGTTTGGTTAATGATCGTTCAGCGATGCAAGGTCGAACGAAGGACCACCTGTCGTTATGGTTGAAGGACGTCTGCACCTGGAATATGGTGGCATGATTTTTTTTATGTATCATATTGCATCATCACAACAAGAGGGCACAGAAGGGTCCTTGGTCGCTCACCTGAAGAAAAGGTCAAAGGTCACAGTGGAGCCATTTACAAAGGACTACTAATTTTGTACATCAAATATTGGTAGAGGACCTCTAGATGATGATATATACCAAAAAAGAAAGCTCTTGGCATTGAAGTTTCAAACAATATGATTTTTGAAAATTGCTTTTTTAAACCATACTTTTTAACCCCATGACCTATCTTTGCAACCAAATAAGAACCATTTGAACAATTATGGTTGGGGACCATCCAGAAATCATTCCTGTTGAGTTTGGTCAAATTCCCATCAGCAGTTAAAGAGAAGAAGTCGTTTGAAGTTTTCCTTATACAATTCAATGTAAAATTGTGACCCCGGGAACGTAATTTAAACAACTTTGGTAGAGAACCTCTGGATGATGCTGTATACCAAATATGAAAGCTTTGGGCCTTGTAGTTTAAGTCAAGAATTGTTTTTTAAGTTGCATTTTAAAAACCTATTTTTTGACCGTGTGACCTACTTCTGCAACCAATCACAGCCATTTGAACAATTTTGATAGAGAACTACCAAAGGACCATTCCTGTTGATTTTGGTCAAATTTCCATTAGCGGTTCAAGATGAGAAGTCATTTGAAGTTTTCCTTATATAATTCAATGTAAAAGTGTGACCCCCGGGTCGGGTCAATTTTCATCCCAGGGGCATAATTTGAACAACGTTGGTAGAGGACCTCTAGATGATGTTATATACCAAATATGAAAGCTCTGGGCCTTGTATTTTCAGAGAAGATTTTTGCAAATTGCCTTTTGAAAACATATTTTGTGACCCTGTGACCTATTTATGCAACCTATCAGAACCATTTGTACAATTTTGAGAAAAGACAACCCACGGACAATTCCTGTTGTGTTTGGTCAAATTCCCATTAGCGGTTTAATATAAGAAGTCATTTGAAGTTTTACGAACGAACATAGGCCGCTCACAATAGCTCAACAAGAGCACTTTGCGCTCAGGTGAGCTAAAAAGCGTAAACGAAAGGTAGTATCAATTAAATTGATGAAAGGGAAAGGAAAGCCCTCAGGAAGCATAGCCTGCACGAGAACACAGTAGCCTCGGTTTTATTGAAGCTTTTCATCAGTAGTAATTAATGAGGCCACACCACTGACGCTTCCTAGCGCATTCATGAGCGGAACTCCATTTCAAAATGGTCAAATGTAAACAACATACATGTACACTCCATGATCACTGAGGACCAGAACAATATAACTACACAATGATGTAGTACCGGGCGACTTTTTACAAGTTTATTTTGATATTTAAATTCGAGGAAAAAGCAGAAATAGTTTAGATTTCAGAAATATTGTTTGATTGAACTCCCTTGTAAAACCATTACCTCCATATCCAAAGCGACAATCAACGTGTTCGTTACTCTCCATTTGGTAGATGAAGTATGCCTATAACAAAACAACATGCACGAATATAATAAATATTTATAAAATTCATAATATATGTTTACACATATAAATAGATGGGTTTATTTGACCTTTGACCATCACGTATGTCCCTGTCATTTAACATAGAAGGCAATTTGATTTAATATGCATATTGTTAATGTGAATGAATATAATGGGTAAACAACAAACTAGCAAATCAAACGGCGCATGAATTTGTCGCACATGAACGCCACATTTCTTCCTCTAACCTTGGCAGTAGTCACAGCAGTGTGTCACGCTCCACATGTCGTCATGGCACCAGTGCGCTGAGGAGTGCCCGACACGGTGTTTCGGGGCATTCTGCTTGAACACGTGGTCTATCATCGAACAATTGTATTCTCCAGAGTCGGAGCACGGGAGGTTCTCATGATTATCATCATCATCATCATCTGACGACGAGGTTTCGTCCGTAGTTGTTGTGTAGGACGTGGTCGATACAGAAGAAGAAGACGGTGTATCCGAGGACATTGATGATGAAACAGTGGGCGAGGCAAAATATGGTGACAAAGTCGACGTTGGTGAACTTGTCGAGGACATTTCAGTTGACGACATCAGCGATGATGAAATGGTAGAAGACGAATCGGATGACGACATCGTTGAAGAAGATGGTGTCGCAGGTACCCCTCTACGAGCAAACGACGAAGACCATGCATCTGAGGTTGACGACCATGACGAAGAGTCTGAGGTATACGCCCAAGACCATGAATCTGAGCTATATAACCAAGACCATGGATCTGAGCTTGACGACCATGATGAAGAATCTGAGCTTGACGCCCATGACGAAGAATCTGAGCTTAACGACCATGACGAAGAATCTGAGCTTGGCGACCATGACGGAGAAACTGAGTTTGGTATCGAAGCCTTAGTAGAAGAACTGGAAGTGGACGATGAAGAGGAAGAGGTGGAGGTAGATGATGGCGTTGAAGCTGTGGGTGCTATGGTGGTAGACGTGCCGGTGGCATCTCCATTTCCTGCTGAACCTGGAAATTGTTTTGAGCATCTATTTGGATATGTATTATATGTAATTATATATAATACACGTTTTAAAAATACATGTATTGGAAAAGAAAAACTAAATGAATGGTGCTTTTTCTTTGCGACTACTGTGTTTCATTATACATTTTTCTTGTACAAGGACGGCATTTAATTCCAGTCGTCGCTTTGTCGGTATACATAAGATGTATTCCTTGCTTTATATTATCACATTATTGAGAATATTTCACTTTGTGTACATGTAATAATTGTCAGGATAGCATGCAAAGTCGGTCAGTTAAAGTCAGTCAGTTAAAAGTACATGTAATGATATATATAAACTTAGCTTTGGGAACTGCGGTATAAAACGACACATACCCTTGGCTACACACTTGCCGTCAATACACCACTGAAAAGGCATTACAATTTTTGTCATTTTTTATGTTTTTCTTCTTATAACTACACGAATTATATTTTAATGTTGATGCATTACATAAAATGGTTTTATACATTGTATATTTTCATGCGATTAGATTGTATCATCATTTAATACTAAATACAGTGAAAGCGGGCTCAAAAAAAAGTTGCCTACGGGAGACCGACCTTGTTCTCCCCGGCACGTCCACACAAGGTGCCCTGGGCGGGGATGTACGTGTAGCACGCATTCTTGAATCCCGGGATGCTGCACGACGTAGAGGCACAAAAGTTCCCGTCACTCGCGCTCTAAATATAAAGCAATAATATTCATCACTTACTAGTGTACTTCTTAATTATGTGCTTCTTTATTATAAGCTTTTAGCGTTTTGTTGGTGTATTCTATGTTTTTTATATTACACCCGCGTCTCCGGTCATTATTTACACCTAGTACGAACCGGGCCAATATACTTGTATTAGATAAAGCGATTTGTAAAGATCGGTGTTATTTTTGCGCATGACAAGGGTGCTATTGCAATGAAGATTTGATTTCATTATTAAATAGTGTTCGATATAGTATAAGAAAAATAGGATCTTATATCGGGACTCATAATTTATTTATTATTTTGACCGTTGAAAGGAGCTCTCCAATGTATATTTTTATTGTTGGGGCTGTCTGGCTGCTCAAAATTATATGTTATTAAATAAGATATTTGATATTGGCACTGCTGTTTGTCCGAAGGCCGAGTGTAATACGACTGTCACCAGGACAAATAACAGTGCCAATATCGAATCTCTTATTTAATGACAATTTTATTACATAACTTACATAACGCGCTAACAATGGCATGAAATCCCGCTCAAATTGTTAGCCAATCCAATTGCAGGAAAGCAGGACCTCTGTCATTATGATACTTCCCTCAGTAAGTTTCATTACATTTTATCCTACCATCAGGGCTACATTAGCCGTATAAACTATCCATCGAATAAACCTTGCTTTACTCGACGGGTGCTTATAACCCTGTTACACTTGTACTCGTCCTTAGTACGACCTAAAAATTCAAGCCGAACGGGCTAGAACGGCGTGAAAACGGAGTGGTCGTAGAAGCAACATATTTACAAACGTTATGGACGAGTACGGACGAGTTTGGTCGAGTTTTTCGCGATCATGACAACACAAAATCAAAATGGCGGACAACGCTGTGCAGTTTATAAATATATTTTCAATGTTTTATTCTTCAAACAAAAACAATTCAATGTTTATTTATGAGATCTAAATAATATCAGAAGAATAATTGAATCGGAGACTATATCTCAATTGTGTTTTGTTTTTCTGATTTAAGCAGTGATTTTGTGACGATGTGATGCCATTTGAAAGAAGCTTCCAAATAGCGTCCAAACGAAATAGCAAGAAAACACAGCGAATTGGTTACATTGAAAACGGAAAATAATCGGTTTTTAAATAATAAATTAGAAAATTGCTTTAATCATTTAAAATGGTAGGATAAATAGAATACTAGGATTAGTGTTGAATATAGCTCAAGTTTATCCTGAAGTGGAGCGATATGATTTATTTAAAAAGTTTGGTACTAAGGTGCAACAAACATCTCTTGACTCTAAGTTTCTCTGCAGGATCTTCTTAGAAATAATGGCAATATGATTTATTGGTAACTACCAAGGGAAGCGCATCTTGTATGATACTGTGATGTTGCATAGCAATGACCTACCGCTCCGCATCCTAACTCCGATCCGTGTCCTAACGTCCCCTCACACTGCTCCTTGATAAGATTTATCTCCCCTGGAAGTGTGGAGGCTTGTGCTTGGCTCTCGGCATCACCCAGGTTGTTCAACAAACAGTTGCTGAGAACCAGGCAAGAGAACAATTGTAAGAATGGAAAAAGACTACGTACTGGGATATTTAGATAAGCGGCCCTTTTTGGGTACGCAAACTAAGAAAAGGGAAAACCCTTAGGAAGCATAGCATGCATAGGAAAATAGCAGCCTTGGTTTTATTGAAGCTGTTCATTAGTGATAATGAAAGATGCCACACCACTGACGCCCCTACCGCATGAGCGGAACTCTATTTTTAAATGTAAGCAGCATACAATTCATGATCCCCGAGGACAAGAAAAATATAACTACACAAATCATACTAGTGAAATAATGAGAGGGCTAAAATACACTACAGTATCCACTTCTATATCGTATATTTACTTTTTCCTAATACATTTAGAACTATGCTGTAGCTATGTCACCATAATTATCTTCTTCATATTTACGTATTTGTTTAGCAAGGAAAATTGACTGGAAAAAGTTATTTACTCTTCTTCTAGTGAAGAGATGTAGTTAATGAATGCATTAACAGAACATTTGGAGAACAGAAACGCGTCTTCAATGCCGTAACTGTTAAGTACAGTTATTGACGCCATGATGTATCCATCGGGAGGACATGCAGACGCCATTTTGTCACTTTGAGCGCCATCGTGCTGCGACCCGAGACTGTGACAAATGTAAACTTTAAAAGTTAACTTGTTTTCATGACTGATAAGTTCAAAGCACAATAATAAATATGACAGTTTCAACTCAAACTAGTTAAACGTTTAACCTAAACACATTTTGTGAATATAATTATCATAAAAAACACACCATTACTATAAAAATGACAATATATTGATAAATTAATAAATGAAATTAAATAATTAATAAACCGATCAACACCACACGATGCATCTATAAAAAATGAACCAACCAGACAAAACAAACTTACTTGTGTCCCAGTTCGTGGGCCGCTGTGCTTGTGACGAGGAAGAAGCTATCCGGCGTGTCCTCGGTGACAGACACTTTATTCGGGGTGCATACTGAACTCAACCATGCGTAGCCGACTAAGCTATACTCGCGGTTTCCCTTTCCGTCGATATAGAACATGTCCAAGCTGTGTGGGTAAAGGGTAGAATAATGAACATATCTACATAAGTTCTTGGGGCAATCTAAGTTAAGCTTCTTATAGAGAGCGGAACTAATATTTTTTAGTAAAAATTGACTAAATGTCTTATAACAAAAATGGGTTGATTTTGTAACCAAATTTTAAGACGAAGAGCAGATTTAAACAGCTGGACTGAGTGTTTGACTTAGAAAAATGTGTATACTTAGGATTATGATTATATTGTAAGACAATGTTTCCCTTTTTTGCTTCGAATATATAATGTCTGATTAGACATACATCATAAAGCTATGAGACATATATTTGCATTGCCAGTATGCGTTTGCTTCACAAAATATAATTATTTTGATCGTAACCAATCAATTCGACATACAAAATACAGATAAAATGAATCGCGAGCGAAGCAAGCGATGAAACAATTGAGAACATTTAGCGTGTTGGGCATAAAAAATCATAGGTCCGCGCCCCCGACCCCCCACAACCACCCACCACCCTAGTACTGCTTGTGAAATTTGTTTATATCCTAACTTAGAAAAAACATCTACCAAATAGATCTTAACAACAGAACATACTGTCACTGAGTTTTAAAACACAATAAAGCGTTGATGTTCATGTTCAAACTTTTATAGGTTATTTGTTATGCACGTTTTATTTTTAGCCATTTTGTCATGGTGCCTAAACACCTGACACTACTTGCTGCGTCTTTAACAATTGTTTCTTAATTTGAGAAAAGATGAAGGTCCTAAGACAAGCACATATTGAGTGGGGCAATTGGCAGCCACGGTTTTATTGAAGATGTTCATTAAAGGAAATGAAACATTCCACCCAATTGACACCCAAAGCGCATGAGCGAAACTCTACTTTCAAATGTAAACACACCACATTCAAAGTAAATCTATCGAAAATACTTAAGCCAACATTACCCGGTGAACACCATCGTGTGGTCACTGCTGGTGGCCATCTGCTGGCTGAACGACGTGAGCTGGTTGAGGTAGCGGTCACCATCCACTGCCAGTCCACCTTTGGCAGAGCTCGTCACGGACATACCGTTCAGTGGGCTTGTAGTGTCGACATTCTAGAAATGGACAGATCCGCAACTGCCAATCATGATAATTTATATCAGCACATGGTCAATTTCAATCCAAAAAATTAGAATAATACTTTCAGGTAACAATCTGACAGGAAGACACAAAAGAAAGCATGCTTCCAGTTTGTCCAAAAAACCTTCACACGATAAAAGAAAATCTACCGATTTGGATGGAGCTTGATGTTTGATTTATAAAACTCTGAGATAACTTTCGTTGGTGCATGAGGTTTAATACGGCTAAATGTGAAAGGTATGTTCCTATAAAGTTTTGAGTTCTACAGGCCTGCGTGAAATCTATTGTTTTGGCTAATTAATGGTTAATGAATAATTAATGTTGAGTTTTATTACTAACTCTATCCACTAACGGGGGTAATCTAAGACTTTAAATTATCACTACCACTAAGACTTCATTACCACTGATGAACAGCTTCAATAAAACCGAGGCTGCTGTTTTCTCGTGCAGACTATGCTTCCTGAGGGCTTTCCCTTTCATCAGTTTAATAAGTCAAACATCAATAGTTTGTCCGAAAAAGACAAATTAATTCTGGTTAAAACTTTTTTTTTTACGTCCTACTTCTAACCTTTTCACTTTTGGACAAACTATTGATGTTTCACTCATAAAACTTTAAGACTATCTCCATCAGTGCATGGAGTTTTATATGGTTAAGTGTGAAATGTATGCTCCTATAAGATTTTGAGTTCTGCTGGCCCGCGTGAAATCCATTGTTTTGGCTAATTAATGGTTAGTTTACAATTATTTTAATGTTTTTGTAGTAAAGAATGGTACTTTTGAGGTAACATAACAATGTTTTACTTATTGCATTTCAATAGCATTGCTAGTTTTTGAACATGACAAATGGACTTTTTGGGGTGCTTTGGGCATTCAGCTTTATATCTCCTCATTAAAACCAAGCATCTTTTTGCACAGGTTGTGGTGTGCTTTAGCAAGCGCACATACTACTTTTAAAAGAACAGTAATAGAATCTATTACAGTTAGAGTAATAATTGCAAAAACAATTAAAATTTAACCCACGTAGAAAGCCTCTTAGCACCGCAGACTTTTCAAGGCCTTGTATTAGCTGTTCCTGATGCAGGTTTACCCAACCTTTTTTGTCCTTAATTGCAACCTCAGTCTGTGCGTTAAATGTCTATGCAATATGCGCACGAAAATAGGAATCAATCCTTAAATAAATATCAACATACCGCACTCCAAATATAATGTTCCCAATCATTACATACAGTACCCCAATGTGATTCTCGAAAAGTTTACATGCCTGACCCAAATGATATATTTCCAATGTATACCTTCCAGATCCCTAATTATATGTTACCAATACTTATCCTCCGGATTGCCAATGTAATGTTCCAAACGTTCACATGTCTGACTCCCAATGTAACGTTCCCAATGTTTACATACGGGGACCTCAATGTAATGTTCTTAATGTTTACATACGGGGACCTCAATGTTATGTTCTCAATGTTTACATACGGGGACCTAAATGTAATGTTCCCAATGTTTACATACGGGGACCTCAATGTAATGTTTTCAATGTTTACATACGGGGACCTCAATGTAATGTTCCCAATGTTTACATTCGGGGACCTCAATGTAATGTGACCAATGTTTACATACGGGGACCTCAATGTAATGTTCCCAATGTTCACATACGGGGACCTCAATGAAACGTTCCCAATGTTTACATACGGAGACCTAAATGTAATGTTCCCAATGTTTACATACGGGGACCTCAATGTAATGATTCCAATGTTTACATACTGGGACCTTAATGTAATGTTCCCCATAATTGCTTACCTTGTAAATGGAAATAGTTTTCATGGACACATATATGTCCAGGTCAGCGTCTTTGATGGACTCATACTTGAGGCTTATCTGCATTGGAGAAACGTTATGTAGAAGTTAAATTCCATTACGGTTTGCCACCATTAAATAAGTGTTGTGTACCATAGTATGCAAATAAATGTCTTATGTACCTGATCTGTGTTATACTGAATAAAACATTATAATTATATATAAAATAATTTAATGCAGGGTTACGTATATGTACAGCCAACTTCCGTATTTGTTTAGACAATAGACATTTAATCAACGAAAATAAACCTACCCCGTTGACAATCTGCGCAAACCTCGTTTGAAGGAAGTCTTCCGCCGCATCATCGGACGCCGCCCCCGAGCGGTATCTGTGAGGCGTCCCATTTTTTAATTTTATACACCATCATTATTTCTACACCGATTAGGTTATATCACGGCCGTCAGTTCACTAGCTAGCGGACCTTGGCTCATCAGCACTCGTCACTGTACTCAGGCGACTGAGTGCCTTCTCTCATGAGTGAGAAATATCTTAACCATATTTATTTCAGAACCAGTTGTCACGGAAACTTTCCCATCCCGGTTGACATGCAATTAGACAATACTCAACTTGTATACTTATACGTGTAGTATATTGTTAAGCTAAAATGCGTTTATTACAGTCAATTCATTACTATTAATATATGCTTATACTAAATGGCAACGTTGTATGTCGTTGAATATGCGACGACGTTCCTGGTTATTAAATTAGATAAAATAATGTTTCTAAAATATTATAAAAATACATATTGAAAGCAGACGCAAATATATTAGTCAGAAAGATCAAAATACGAAAGTATGA
>Ga0224511_10000758_pt1 | contig 16989 bp, 5 predicted proteins | sample SF_May12_sed_USG_2_FD_169988 | JGI IMG/M metagenome (GOLD analysis project Ga0224511, IMG submission 169988) | Sediment microbial communities from San Francisco Bay, California, United States - SF_May12_sed_USGS_8_1 | ecosystem: Environmental > Aquatic > Marine > Sediment | place: USA...
GCTGCTGCTTCTGCTGGTGCTGCTGGTGCTGCTGCTTCTGCTGGTGCTGCTGCTGCTGCCGCCGCCGCCGAGGCTGCCGCCGCCGCCTACTACTACTACTACTACTACTACTACTACTACTACTACTACTACTACTACTACTACTACTACTACTACTACTTCTACTTCTACTTCTACTACTACTACTATTACTACTACTACTACTACTACTACTACTACTACTGCTGCTGCTGTTGCTACTACTGATTATGATGATGATGATGATGATGATGATGATGATGATGATGATGATGATGATGATGATGATGATGATGATATTGCTACTGCATAAAGTTATTGTTTATCTACAGAATGTTTGCCAGGATATCCAACCTTCATTGCACCTAGTTAAAACTTTGATTATAATATTTCTAGGAGATATTTTAAGTGTTCTAATTGCGGCTTGTAAAACGGTTGATTGTACCATATATAGGCAGTATTGAATTAGATATGGTACAGAACACTTCATTTTAACGATACAAAGATTAAAGCTATCATTAGACACTTGTATTGACTAGTATCCTAAATGCAAATCATGTTTTCTCACATACTGATATGATAAAGCACATATATTAAGATTTTAAATTAACAATAAGATAACTTGACTTACGTCTCTTAATTTGCATTGTTAAAGCTACCAGTTTTGTCGTACTACATAAAAAATCTCTTGCGTTGTTACATATCGTACGGGCGTGATACGTAAACATTTGCATTTGCGTAATTATAACTTATAACTGCAGACCAAGAACACATGTATTTTCGTCTCGTGTGTACGACATTTAAAGATCGAGTCACACTAAACGACGATGACACGGAGCTTATACAGCGCACAAAAATGTGTCAGCGCGCTGTGCGATCGCCACGAAAAATGTCTAAAGTATTTTGTTAGCCCACGCCGAAGCAACATACAACGTCCTTACAGCGGCGTGCCAGAACGTGTCGTGACGTAGCGTGACAATACTTGGCGGCGTGACGTGCCGAGCAAAGACGTGACTTGACATGACATGACTTGGACTAAAGTGACGTGAAAAAATGTGACGTTGAGCCACAGAACTTGATGTGATGTGACGTATGTATCAGAACTTGCATGTGTGGCTTTTCAAGGATGTAGAAGAACATGGTTTAAATTCTACAATATGTAGATTATTACTTTCGCTTTAATAACGCTTTAACCACTGCATGGACAGACAAAACAGATCTGAACAAGGTGACTATAACAATTGGCTAAGTGGTTATCGCATATGCGATACATATATACTACTCACAATGTGCTAAGGATCACTTTTTTATGTTTAACTATTTTGATTATATCCGTATTCTAAACAACCAAATGTGTTGTTATTGTTAAAAGTGTGTATTTCCCACACGGCTGTACACAGCATTATCATTATTTCTCTATAGTGCTGTTTAATTGCAAGAAAAAGTGATAACAATGAAAATGGGTGTATTTTGCGATTTTTACTTTTTGTAACATGGTTAAGATCTACACCTGAAACACAATCCTTCTCCTGGAAAGTTGTGCGGAATGGAGAAAAACATTTGAGACAACATTAAGGCTTTAAAAAATGGAGTAGGGATGTTAGACTGCTTGAATCAGCTGCGTCCTGACGTCACTTTGCACGTTATCTTGGTGAGCCACAGAACCTTATGACAAGAATGTGGAATCACTTTCAAACGCAGGGGAATGCTGTTTATAGACATGGGGCTGGTCATCAGAACGAACTCAGACGGACTTTGTGTTGCACTTTAAGCGTAACACCACCGCTTAATGAATGTCGCAACTGCCCAGAATGAGCGCCAAATTTTAAAGGGGTTCGATTTTCTGCATAAACCATTTGGAAACGTCGCCACGATGTTGCCAACTGTTTTCCAACGACACACAACCACATCCGCGTGTAGAGATCAATGAATGAACGGTTTCATTGTGCTGTCTAAGTGATGTAGTCGACATTGTGCTGATCGGTCTTTCCTTGTATGCTGCCCTCTTCCCAAGCCATAGCCTAACCCAACCAAACCGATCATGAATATCTACACAGAATGGTAAAAAACGTTTTTGGCGATATCCACATCAGGACAGGACAAGTCAACACAGACTATTGACTCATCAGTAAATGGTACTAAGGTCCATTTTACGCGGTCTATGGTCTATTGTAGAGTGTCTAGATGTGGTTATGCGTCATTGGAATGAGATTTGCTGTTTGTCTTGCGCAAATGCCACCATCATAGAGACGGTTCCAAATGGACCTCTTTCTGGAGGGGTGTGACATTCATAATGCAATGAAATTATGCTTGATGCACAATCAAACGGTCGTCTGTCTTCGTGGTAGCCCTTCGACGACCTGCCCCATGTCTATCAACAACATTTAACTGCGTCTAAAAGCGATTCAACAATATTGCTAGTACGACATTTACGTGTCAGGATGACGTGCAACGTGACGACAGAATGCTTCTGCTTCAGGCATTCCAACTCCCCTACTCAAGTTTGCAATGCCCAATCGTTGTCTCAAAGAATTATTCGCCATTTCATACAACTTTCCAACAGAGGAATTGTGTTTCAAGTGTAGGGCTTAATCATGTTCAAAAAGTTAAGGTCGCTAAACACCCCTATTTTCGAGGTTATCACCTTTCGCGTGCAAATCAACAGCACTTTAGAGAAACAAAATCAATAATGATGTGTACTGTTGTGTGGGAATTACACAATATTAACATAAAACGCAAACTGGGTCGTTTAGTATTCGAATATAATTAAAATATTTAAATATGAGAAAGTGATTCTTTGCAAATTTTGAGTTGTGCATACGATAAAAATGCATTTACTTTACTGAATGTTGTGGTCGACTCAAGATAGCGAATTAATGTTGTTTTTTATCCATAAACTTATAGTCTAAACTTTAAGTCGGGCATTGTTGGGAGAGCGGTGTCAATAAATGGTAAAACAACAACTAGGCTTGCGAAGATAATGGGGCTAGTAGGTGTCAACCCATAAATGTTGTTATTGGAACAGGGATGGCAAAATCTCAAAATTGTATACTTGTCCACGGACAATCGGTTTAAAAAAACACTTGTCCGTACCAATGCACTACTTGTCCGTACTTAAATAAATACAAAATAAATATAAAATAAATAAATGCGAGTATTTCAACATACTGATTAAATAAATGCACTTATAATGCGAACTCACAATATCACTATCATAATTTAAATGCAATTTTCATATTAAACATTTCGTATTCTATTCGCTTCTGCAATGAAACATTAAAATTTTATCAGTTTATAATCTTATTTATTTTCACTTGGTCTAAATTCATAGGCACATGTCTGTGACTAATAGTACATGTGATACCGGTAGGCCCATGGCTCTGATCAGTATTTTGAATCGTTTTATTTTATCCCAGATTGTAACGTTCTGTCGTTTTTTTCGGCGTAGCTGTCTAAGCTCACTTTTGACCTACATTTCTGTATAATGACGTCTGTCTGGGATTTCAAAAATCAGCCTTTCTTTTGGATGATTTCATAAGCACTGAAAATGACGTGTGGGGAAACAGAGAAAATCCCGTTTCCGATTGGATGAACCTGATACGCGCGAAAAAATAAAGGCCACACTATTGTAATGCATGTGTTTTACGAAAGTTTGCTTCGTTCGTAGATTAAATGTTGGGGGTATTTCTTTCTAAGTGTTTTTATATTGAAACAATAAACCGTTACGTGTCAAACAAAATATTTTATGGATAAAATAAATTATGTCTCCAGATGTGAATCGGTTTATAGTAAAGAGTCTGACATATTACCCAATAATTATTAGGTAAGCCTAACTACGTCCAGATTCCGGTGTTTACACTTTTCGAGTCATGAAATAAGTTTGTGCTGTAGATGTAACTCTGGAATTTAATTAAATCTAAGAGGTTAAATTCCACTATTATAAGTAATTACCTAATTTAAAACCTGGAACAATAAAAACATTTACTTTATAAATAAATTATATTTATTGCTGCCCATGTTTGCGACTAGGAGATCATTTGTCTAGTAGAGATTATATAACGCAACAACTTTTGAGTTGAAAATTGCATTTAATTTTATTGACTTGAGCATGTGCTTTGTGTACAAGATAAGACTTGCAAGTTTTTTCCTGCCTGTCATTACACCAGTAATAAACATTCTTAATGGAATTGAAAGACATCACTTAATTTTTAACACAGTTGGCCAAAATAGCTGTCCACTGATCTTGACAATAACCATTCTACGTTTTCTGTCATCTGTGTAAGATTTATGTACAAGTACTTAGCCTTGTGTTATTTTTTTCCTTTTTTTAATCCGACGCCGTTTGTCTTTTTTAAAGACATTTCTTGTTTTCAATGTGATCATTAAAATGTGTTTTATTTAAATGCTGTATTTGTGTGCTTAAATTATCCAGAATCATTTTTTCTAAAATTGAAGATTTTATAAGAAAACAATTCACCATCTGTAAACTTTGGTCGTAAAAGCGTATGTCCAAATTTCTGAGAGACAATTCAAAATCGCGACATAGTAGTGGCTAAGAGAACCCCACCTCCTTTCTAAATTACTTAAACTTGAATAAGTTCGATAACTAGATGTTTCCTTTCTCTTTTAACTTTGATGTCGGCTGCGACCTTTTCGGATATAAAAATTGTTATTCAACTTTAAACACTTTGGCATTAGATTTTTTCACTTGTCCACGGACAAGTCAACCGGAAAAATAAACTTGTCCGGAGCATCAAATGTACAACTCGGACAACACAGACAATTGATTTCGCCACCCCTGTATTGGAATGTCCGCCGTGACATAACCTAATCAGTGTTGTTAAATCAACCAACACACTTTAATGTCGTCCCTTATTGTTATAGTAGTCGGTAAAGGTCTGTGATACATAGCAATGTTTAATATTATGTAGGTTGTTTAGTACCGGAATGATGATGAAGTTAACTAGTTTATGTTTTTCATTGTCATTATTATTTGTGCGCGCATGCGGCTGGTGTGCGTGCGAGTGTGGGCGATTTTATGGCTGCGAACAATGTAACGCTGACTCGATTATTGTTATACTGCCAGAAACCCAAACAACAACCTCATCAAATGACCAAAATAGTGCAATCTGATTGAGATGAAAATGTAAACATTATGCTTACACACTTGAAAAATCGTTTTTGTTTCTAATTTAGAATAAAATAAGAAGTTTCAACTTGAATTAGAACTACCGTTAGGCAGTTTGATGTTACACTATATCACTCGCGTTTCAATATATATATTGTACATATACATATGTAATATGTATAAATGGTTACGCGGGCATGACTCGTTACAGGATCCTGGGTAACATATATGTGATATAACGCCCTACGAGGCGTAAATGGCTGGTGACAAAACACCGATTCACAAAACCTTCAATCCCCCTTTCCGTTTTTGATATTCTAATAAATCGATCACAAACATGATGCATGTTTTCTTTCGTATTAAGTAGATCTGATTGTGACTTGGTAACGATAGTTCTGATACATGTGCAATGAATAAAAATGGACAATGCACAAGACGTTCAAAATGATCAAGGTTTAAACTTAGGGAAATCATATAAAAGTTACATTGATTATGCAGTAGAATTCCAGGCAGGGAATGAAAACCACAGTTTACACCATTTAACCAGTTTTAACAATAATCACCAATAACCTAGAGAATGTGTGCCGCTGACATAAATGGTTGTCCTGGTGTGATTTTGGTCAGGCTGGAGTTCGGGGTGGGGTGGACATCCAGGCCCAGTAGGTGTTCCAACAGGTTTCCGGTATGTCACTTATCGGCCCAGTGATAGTTTCGGTCCACCCTTATTGGCATGTGCCTACTTCTCTCAAACGTACTGTTTATCACGACTCAGGGCAAAGGACAATAAAGATCCTTATATATAACGTTATGCGGTTAATGAGTTGTCAATACCTCTTAACGACACGAATAGGTATTAACCTTTATATCAGAACTGGAAATTAGGATTATTCTTAAACAAATAAGGTATTCAACAACCTTTTATAATATAATTATTCCTGTAAATGATATCAACATGCTAACTAATACAACATTCCGTATTTTAATTTCTGTATCATGCGTCCACCGTATGTGATTGATTAAATTATTATATCACATTTCGCCATGTGTAATCAATAACAAAGGTGTTTTGACGTACCTTTGGGGATACAAAATAAGCTAATACACGTTCAGTAGAGCACAACTACTATTACCGTAAGAACATGAGTGGGCATAAATGTATTTATGTATGTTAAATTATATACAATTGTAACAATTCAAAATAGTAGTACATGTATTATCATCATATTTATACGTTCAGTACAATACTGTAACAAACTGGGTCCTACAGTGATTGTAAAAATGTGTTATCTTATTGAGTTTTACAATACAAAACGAATTCTATTTCTATACCCTGTGCATGAAGTAGGCCTAAAACCAAAAGCTGTATAATATGATTGTATATCACAAATTATGCCATTTTGTCATGGTGTACTTAAACGTGACATATCTTCATTGTTTATAACATTCTGTCTTAAAACACCTCTTCCATTTATTTTTACAAGTTCCCTGACATAAGACAAAGAAATTGCAAAAAAAATTGTTTTGGCGTATACTAGGCCAGAGAGCGCCGTTGAACGGCAAACGGGGCTAACAAATCCCCCACTGACACCACCGTGCTTTGCATCATTATCAAATAATATAAACATCACTTAATATGTGTAGCCATATTAGGATTGGAAATTGTTACCACAAATCATGCACACATTAGCTATACACATTAACAGTATAAAACAGTAGTCCGACCTTTTTTACTATAGCATTAGTTACAAGAAACGCCGCAATGCTACGAAAACCAGGTTTTCAACGATTCAACCAAGTATTTATGTGACAGGAATAAGAAATGAAAGATGGCAATGATACAAAACGATGTCGTTATTTTGGTTGTACAGGTTATGCACCAAGTTTGGTGTAAATAGGCCAAAACAAACTAAAGTTATTGAGTGGAAACTGAAATTCTGTTTAAGTAACAGTGACCTTGATCTTGATCACAGAAACCTGGTTAGCAATTCCACCATGCGTCGTGATGTAATCTACCCATACAGCAAGTTTGGTGTAAATAGGCCAAAGCAAACTAGTTATTGAGCGGAAACTGATTTTTTTTTAGTAACAGTGACCTTGACCTTGATCACATACAACTGGGTAGCAATCCCAAGCTGCGTCTTGATGTAAGCTACACACACAGCAAGGTTGGTGTCAATAGGCCAAATCAAACTAAAGTTATTGAGCGGAAACTGAATATCTATTTTTAGTAACAGTGACCTTGACTTTAATCACAGACACCTGGATAGCAATTCCAATCGGCGTCTCGATGTAAGCTACCCATACACCGCGTACACTAAGTTTGGTGTCAAAAGGCCAAAGCAAACTGAAGTTATTGAGCGGAAACTGAATTTCTATTTTTAGTAGCAGTGACCTTGACCTTGATCACAGACACCTGGGTAGCAATCCCAAGATGCGTCTTGATGCAATCTACCTATACAGCAAGTTTGGTGTCAATAGGGCAAAGCAAACTAAAGTTATTGAGCGGAAACTGAATTTCTATTTTAGTAACAGTGACCTTGACCTTGATCACAGACACCTGGGTATCAAACCAAGCTGCGTCTTACTGTAAGCTACCCATACAGCAAGTTCGGTGTCAATACGCCAAAGCAAACTTAAGTTATTGAGCGGAAACTGAATTTCTATTTTAGTAACAGTGACATTTACCTTGATCACATACACCTGGGTAGCAACACAAGCTGCCTCTTGATGTAAGCTACCCATACAGCAAGTTTGGTGTCAATAGGCCAAAGCAAACTAAAGTTATTGAGCGGAAACTGATTTTCTATTTTTAGTAACAGTGACCTTGACCTTGATCAGATACACATTTGGGCTGTAAGGGCTTTAGAAAGTTTTTTTCTTGTAGCTGTTACTTAAAATCAGAAAAATCTGCAAAAATACATATTAAATGGTACATTTTGGCCTGTTTTAGCAAATATTCAACTTTTGGAGTCCGATTCACAGCGGCCTCAAGCGTCGAATGACTAACGACTAACTATCTTATAAGCCCAAGACTAACCTTTTAGGTCTAAAAATAGCATTCTATCCTCAAAAAAAAATATAATAGGGGCATAGTCTCAAGGAGCTGTAAACAACTAAATGTTTCAGAATTTTTTTAGTTATTAGTTTGTGTTGAAAGAGCATGAAATGAATTAAACTTAAGACAGAAAAAACATTTTGATTTCTTAGATAGTCCTTAGTATCACCTGGGTGGGGAATGTAAACACCCGGTCCAAGGAATTGTTGAAAAAAGTAGACAAAAACAGTGTATTTTGTTATCTATCGAGTTATTTCTTGCAAGACAAGCAACCTATCATTGTTATTGTTTAAATCAACTCGCCTTGGAACGATCTTTAAAAAAAGGTATGCATGTGGGGGTCTTGTTATGCTACCAGGTTGTGGTTTGTGCCATAGATAATATCAGAATAACAAAGTCCGAACATCTATTTCTAAACTTAAACTGCACAAGTGAACTATACAGAGGTCTGGTGCTTACTAACTATTTTAGAGGCATTGTTAACAATACATATAATGAGTATACTACCCGACATGCATATGTAAAGGGAAGCTATCCAATTATACTGTATGACTATTAAGTATGGATACAAGAGTTATGATTCTTAAACACATATCATCACAGGTCTGAATGCGGCGGATTTTAAAATATGTTTCGTTAAAGTTGACAAAGTTACTATACGGTATATAGCCCAGCTCATTGGTGGTTTACAGCCTAAAACGGCGACATACGGCAAAACGTACGCACAAGCTTTTTCGAAAAGCTGACAACTTTTGCCAAGGGATGGCCCAAGACTACAGTTATTTTCAGAGCCACGGACAAATAGTACCCCGGACAAATAGTACCCCTTCATTTTTGCACATGCGGACAAATAGTACGCCGTCGATTTGCACATGCGGACAAAAAGTACCCCGTCGATTTGAACACGCGGACAAATAGTACCCCATAGATTTTCACATGCGGACAAACAGTACCCCGTTTTTTTTGTACATGCGGCAAAATAGTACTCTGCCCTTAAGAAGGTCTATATTAAAGAACAAGATTCTAATTTCAGTAAGATTTATTATACAAGCACATTTATTTAATAGATTTAACAACATACATGCACAAAAATATTGCGTGTCTATGACAGAAACAACATCAAATGAGCGGGATGACATGACGGTAGAGTCACGGACAAATTTTACCCCGGACAAATAGTACCCCGTTATTTTTGGACATGCGGACAAATAGTACCCCGTCGATTTGCAATTTCTGCCTCCAGCAAGGATCTAGCGACGATAGAGTATCACGTGATGTGTTTAGTTTTCTGTATGTAAAGTACATTGTTTTCTGTACAGTACGGTGCAATTTTACTTTCATAATTTCATAGTTTAGTTACTTTTTTAGTATGAGGAACTAATATTTCTAGTTTTGACCATTTAATATTTTTAAAGGAAAGATACTATATTTTGAGGAGATAAGTCCAGAAAAACAATTAAACAAACTATCCGCCTGTATTTGGGCGAAAATCCGCTGGTGGCAGTGATATAATGGTCCCATATGCTATAGTACAACCACAAAGTTTGACATCATATTTTTATAAGACCAAGGAATATTCTGACATGTCACTTTACATGGGTAGAAAGATAAGGTCATAACCTATAAATGTAAAACATTCTTTGTTATGTAACTCAAAATAATTACATTTGAAAAGACACACTAGATTTTGAACCTCTTAAGCCGCCATGCTGTGTTTACATACATGTATAAAGATAACCACAAGACACGTACTATTGCAGAGACCAAGAAGTGCAAAATGGGGTTCATGTTAAAGCATACACATTTTATCTTGAAATTAATACTAAAACACTCCATTTAACATGTTTAAGCCACTTTGTAAGAAGCATTAGCACATTTCACTGACCTATAAGTGCTTATCACCAAACATTCAGCATGCAACCTCGGTATGCACTTCCGATTTGGGGTAATTAGGTCTAATGTACTGTCAAGGGAAGTAATCACTGCGGAGAGTTTGACAAGCTATACAGATATTTAATTACTTTAAATTTAGACATGAGGGGGTAGAAAAAGGAAGCGAACAATGTTTCAGACTGGTAGCCTTGGAAAAAGGGCTTTTCAATGAATTCCTCTACAACAGCTACAGCAGATGACAACACGGGCCAGCAGAGTACCACAAGGATGACTGCTGATGACTTCTTCATGGCAACCAGAACCACTCTTGATGGGCTGCTTTTTCCAGTTGCGGACTGTAAGGGAAGGCCGGGCAACATTCGACTTCTGAGGCCGACAACACCGCGTCAGTTCAGCCTGGTGAAAAAAGAAAATACATCATCATCATCATCATCATCATCATCATCATCATCATCATCATCTTGAGCAGCAGCAGCAACAGCAGCAACAGCAACAACAACAACAACAACAACAACAACAACAGCAACAACAACTGGGATGCGCCGAATTGAGAATAATAAATTCACGGAGGCAATAAAGAACGCAATCGACAGTCATCCTACAGAATCCACCGACTGCACTAGACCAAGATTCAAGATTGCTGAAGAAAGACAATATGGTGTTGCCTTACAGGTAAAGCTACAACGTTAAACGTGTGGCTACCTTACATCATTTAAGAAGTTGTACACTGAAGTAAAATCACCAAGAAGTGGACCAAACCCAGCCGCAGTGAATTAAGGTCTAGCCGTGGGTTTGCAAGACACGCATATAGCTACCGCGAAGGCACTATACCTGTTGGCCGCAATGGATATACCCCAACCCAAGTGTCTTCTTAACAAGGCCGGGGAAGCGGTCTCATAGCTGAACACTCGTGATATGACGGAAACATTGGTTATGGTCCGTCAAAACAATGCAGCGTGCGGCCACCCCGAAATCAACATAGCCATGGATGGTCGGTACAACTCATCGACAGCAGAAAGAAGCCTGGACAGAATGTCTCCCATTGCATTTCATTAGCTGTAAAAATTATGGTCGTCTTTTTTCCAGCCTTTTCTTAAAACCTTACACATGCCCGAACGAGCCGGGATCAAAAAGATCAAAGGATTGCTGTTTGGTTCCCCTCGGTGTTTTCTGTGAAAATATTCATGCCAATTTGCACATGCCGACAAAAGTAAATCTCAAAAATGACGTTATTTCCAGACGTGTTCGACGGTTTCCTTCTTAAGTTGAGTCTTTTTTCCCACAACCAGTTTATTTATAAAATAATCAGCATAGATTTTCACTTTAAATTTCGCTCACTGCCCGGTGTTTCACGGTAGAATACGAATATGAATGTGAATATTTGTGAAAATTTTAACAGAAATGTCTTTTGCAAAGTGCAGAACTCAATTTAAATAGTAAAGCAAAAACGAACAGCAATGTGAGTAAAAGAGAAGATTGATCGCATAAACAAGAAACATTACCTCCCTATTCTCACCTTACTCTTAAAAAGAAATTATTTAGAATAATACAAATAACCCGAGTAAAACTTTATAAACAAACATGGGTTAAATACTGTTTCCGAACTTCAATCAGGGTCAACCGGCTTGTTTCGTAGTCATACTGTAGCTCCACTGTAACTTTACCGGCATTCACCGGATGAACAGCTTCAATAAAACTAAGGCTGCTGTTTTCTCGTGCCGACTATGCTTCCTGGGGGCTTTCCCTTTCATCAGTTTTGTTAATCTCACAACCTCACCCACGCAAGTCGTAATTCCAGATGACAGCTGATACGTGTTTGCAAAAAATAATATCGTCAATATTCTAATAAAAATGGTATACGATGCAAACGACGCTTTAGAAGAGCGAGGCAAAATGACTTTGTTTCTATAACAGTAAAGGCTAAAACATCATAAGGCATTTTGATGATCAGTTTGCGTCTGTCTTCGCCTGCAAGAAAATACAATAGTTGAAGTCTATTTTACAAAGCCTCTGGACTTTCTCCCAAACACATAACTCTATAGACAATGTCTATCGTGTGGATTGTTAAACACGAGCATGGTTCGTTGATTCAACACAACAAAGACCGGTGGTGCATTCTGGGAGCACACAGCAGTGCGCATTTGTCCATATGACTTAACACTGATTTCAGGCATTCTTCTTGGGGCATCAGCACCTGGTTTTAGATGTGAAATTTCGAAGCGGTGTGAAGAAAATGAACAAAGGAGGAAACAAAAAAATAAAACATAATCGAAACATCGTATCATTTTAAGCCATATGTTTGCAATTATATTGTTTGAAAACTTTACTTGTTGTTGTTTCCTGTTGTTTGATGTTCAAAATACGCATGTTACGATATATATGTACGTGAAATGTCTCAGTGTATGAGTTGACAGCTCTGTAATTGGGGGCGTCTAACAAAACACCGTTTGAAGTTATATGGGTAAGAAGTGTATACATATTTTTTGAATATGTTTTCATCAATTCATTAAAATGAACCAATGTAGTCATTTCCATTTTAAAGTATAGTTTTTCGTTCATGATTTACATTCTTTAATATTGTAATATATAAAATGTGTATATACAGTGGAACGTACACAAGTGAGACTTCATTCAAATGTTGGCCTGATCATCTGTCAGTCCGCCTAACAGCTAAATTGGCGTGTGTTTAATAATTTAGATGGTTTTATTTCTGCTGTAACACTATACTTTGTTTCTTCGGTTGACCTTATGCATGTGTTAACACCATCATGAACTGTTTGGATTTGCGTTGTCCTCGACTCTGCAGCTTTAAATGAACACCTATTGTGTGTGTTGTTGTTATGTAGTCGAAAGAAAACCCGTTATAATAACACGGCATTCCTTTCTTTTAAATTCGCTTGAATTTATAATATTAATTTCACAATATGGCTTTAACATTCCATGATTCAAAATTACATTTCCGTTTCCAATGACTCTCATTAACGTTTTGCAACCGAGTTGTTTTATGTTACATTTAATGCTTTTCTTTTTTAACAAATTGCGTGCAGTACTATCATTTCCACAAATAACGTCATTATTGTGAATAAATAACAAATATAGAAAGCATTTTTTGTATAAACGTCAACTATCTGACCATCCCATTGTGTTATATTATCACATAAATCATACGAAAGCGTTTTTATGAGCGAGACTGTTGTTTTTTTTTGAACATAATAAACCACATGAACAGACGAAAAACATAATTATAGCGTGCGCTTTCGGTGCAAAGTAATCCAACTATAATCATCTTGAAACAATAGACGGTGCGATTTTATCACATGAATTATAATAACAGATTTTGATTTATATGATCTTTCTTTGTCATCAAAGATAGTGTTTTTTAATTTTTGAGGGAAATGTTATATTCATGTTCATGAGGCGTCTAATCTGAGTACAGATAAGTAAGAATTGCAGAAATTAACAAAAGTGTTACTAACAAAAATACAGGAGGTCACGGGGTTTTACCAACAAATATACAGGAGGTCACGGGATTTTCCTTGACGAAGTGTAACACCCATGTTAGAGGAAGCTGTGTTGGATATTAATCCAATGTCCCTCGTGTAACATTTTAAAAATGTAAACGTATGCTTTAATGCTTCTATCCCAGCCTTTGTTGGAATGAACATTTTAAAATGAAATGTCAACGAAATGTTTTAAAACACAACATATAAATCAAGTTACATTAAATTAGATTATTGATTCATTTCTAAATCAAAGACACGTCACTATAGAATTGTAATAGCACATTTATTTTGCAATACATTTAAAGTTTTTAAACCGTTTCCAACGCTTAATTTTGTAAACATTGATCTAAAATAAGATTGACTCGTGCGGCGTTATTTTGACTAGACTCACTTATTCTCATATTATCGGCCAAAACCATGTCCGGGATATATATACCTATTTTACAGCTCAATTGTTTATGGAGTTATACTTTAAGTGACTTGATTTGTTAAACAGGGCATTGGCTTTAATTATATCACAAAACAGTTATCAAATACTATTTGTTACATCTTCAAGTGTGTGATGACATGACCCAACCCTACAATAAACCTTGCCCCAACCCTTAATTGTTGAACTCAACTTGCTCATAGTATTTTAATCAGACTTAACAGACATTATCACTGCAAAATACTGAAACATGAACATTATTTAACTTATTAAGAGTCATACTAAGAATATGCATAAACATTGCTTTGTTTATTTTGTTTTAATATTTTGTCCTTGAAAACAGTGTATTTGACGTCACCACGAAAAAACGAAACTGAGGAAAAGTAACACAGGCATTGCTATCTTTAAAATTATATATAAAGCTAAGAAAAGAGGTGTGTACATGCATTAATTTGCCTCCTTATGGCATATCGTTTTATATGCATAATGTGTTTTTTTCCAAATACTAGTTTTATGTTTAATTTCAGTAAAACAGATGCACACAATTGTCTTACTGAATATGTTTTTTTCAAAATATTGTGTTAAATGTATTACGTGATGTCACGTAAAATTTACTGCAATTTTTATGCTACGATATCAACGAAATTTCAACAATCAACATTTTTCAGTGGTCGTAAGTACAAAACATCTTTATCTGAGTATATGCCATAAGTCTGGGCTAGTAGTTGAGCCTTTTCATTGAAAAACTCGCCATTTCTTGAGCTAAATTTGGCCGGTTAAATGTGAATGAGTGATCTAGCAAGATGCGCGTCGAATGGAATTCCACTAATTATGTGTTATTTAATATATGATTCGTTTTGTTTTATGTGACTTATATTGTGCCTGTTTATTTATAAAAACCTGCGTGTCGTCTGTGCATTTTTGAATCTCTTAAATCATAATAGATTTGGATATTAAACTGATAAAAGGGAAATTCCTTTGTCTCAGTACGCCATTTAATGGAAACTATATGTATATAAATACGTCAATATATCAATACGTCGTTGAATTTTTTTATAATTCAATACGTCATTAAAAGGGAAATGTCTCAATACGTCATTAAAAGGGAAATGTCTCAATACGTCATTGAAAGAAAAAGTCTCCATGCGTCATTGAAAGGGAAATGTCTCAATACGCCATTGAAGGAAATGTCTCCATGCGTCATTGAAAGGGAAATGTCTCACTACGTCATTGAAAAGGGAAACGTCTCAATACGTCATTGAAAGGAAAATGTATCCATGCGTTATTGAGAAGGTAATGTCTTAATACGTCTTTGAAAGGGAATATCTCAATACGTCGTTGCAAGGAAAATATCTTAATACGTAAATTGAACAGGAAATGCCTCAATAAGCCATGGAAGGGATATATTTTACTACGTCATTAAAATGGAAATATCTTAATACGGAAATTATCAATGCGTCATTGAGGAGAAAATGTATCAAAACGTCATTGAAAGGGAAATGTTTCAGAGCGTCATTGGGAAATATCTCAATACGGCATTGAAGCGAAATGTCTCCATTATTGAAAGGGTCATGTCTCCATATGTTATTGAGAAAAATCTTATTACGTTATTGAATGGTTAATATCCTAAAGTGTCATTGAAAGGAATTGTCTTAAAACGTCTTTGAAATAGAAATGTTTCTCTATCTCGCATAAGTTGACCTACTTCGATTTTCTCGCTGAGCTTTATCAATTTTATCCTTATCAATTAAATATTTTAGTAACTATATCGTGCATAGCAATAAATTCCTTTGTTTTACCTGCTTTATATCTGACCGTTGATCATGCATGTAATCGATTCCACGTGTGTCATGTCTGTTAACGTATGGAAAAACTAACAACCTGATCGAAGACAGTTTTTCTGGAAAGCAATTATTGCAGTTATAAAAAGTACATCAGGTTTTCAAGATTTTTTTAAAGAATTAAAATACCCCGATATTGAGTGATTTATTAATTTGAATTTACATGTAGCAGCGGTGATTGCATACTTTAACACATTAATGTTATTATACGAGCATTTTAAATCTAATAAGCGATGTAGCATTTGGTATGAAAAGCAGTTATTATAAACTTCCAGAGTTTTGAGAGAATTGTAATAGCATCAACGACATTGTTTAAAAGGTTTTTTAATAAAACTACTCTAAAATTTAAACTGGCATTTAAATGATAACCATAAATACGTTGATTCGTAGTATTATAATCTACATCTTCAAGATGTTCCTGTCGATTAAACTTTGTTTACAATCTATACAATACTAGTAGCACAAACTGTCGATGCGTGGCTTAGTTAAAATTTATGTATCATATGAACACGCCTGTTTTAAGTAATCGTTATTGAAAATGTTTTAAACCTATTTAAACATTTATTTAAAACATATCATTTGAAAAAGTATACCAATTAAATAATAATATTAATTAATAATAAATTAAAATTAATAATATATTATAGATAAAGAGCTTGTAGACAGTTTCACTACAAAAACTTTTATACAACCTTGTTCTTGTCTTATGACCTCCGGGCCACCGGGCCAACTGAAGTTATCGCTCATTGTCAAGCCATTAAATTGTTGAAACGTTACGCATGGAAACATAAATGAACAAAAGCAAAATTAACGGTCCACTTTTTAAACAAAGAAGATTGTTACTTATATTTTAACATTCATGAATAATTGCATCTGGCTGTTCCGGGAGCCAGACAATTGGTCCCATGGACATTTGATCCCATGCCATTTTTGCCAGACTGGACGTTTGGTCCCATCTAGTTTTGCCTGACTGGACGTTTGGTCCCATCCAATTTCTGACAAGGAGGACTATTAGTCCCTCATGGGACTATATATTTGTTAAACTATTGTACTATTTATTTATCTAAAATTAATTAAACCTTAAAGTCAAACTGATTAAGATAACTTATAAACATGTTATTGTT
>Ga0224511_10000759_pt1 | contig 16987 bp, 8 predicted proteins | sample SF_May12_sed_USG_2_FD_169988 | JGI IMG/M metagenome (GOLD analysis project Ga0224511, IMG submission 169988) | Sediment microbial communities from San Francisco Bay, California, United States - SF_May12_sed_USGS_8_1 | ecosystem: Environmental > Aquatic > Marine > Sediment | place: USA...
ACCTCTCAGGCCTCTACATCGCCAAGGTGAGTCACGTCCATGAGTCCTGTCCCATCACGGACCTCTCAGGCCTCTACATCGCCAAGGTGAGTCACGTCCGTGATTCCTGTCCCATCACGGACCTCTCAGGCCTCTACATCGCCAAGGTGAGTTATACAAACAAAGAATGGTTCGTGTACAAAAGACAGTGAACATTATTGGCATATATATCAAAAGTAGTTAAGATAAATTTCTATTACAGTGAAACTTGCTTGTAACGACATCGACTCGGACTGACCTTAAATGTCGTTACACGGAGGTTGTCGTTAGAGACAGGTCACTATTTTACAGCCCTTTACTGAGTAATGGTTTGTTCTTACATTAAATGGAGTCAATATATCATTGTTTTTTCTTTCATTTGTTATTATGTTTGTAATTATAAATAAATAATAATGTGTATTGCGTCTTATTTAATATGTTTTGCACACAAAGAGAAACAACAATTAAACGGACAAATCGTTATCATTCATGAATTTCAGCTCAGTAATTTTTTTTAACAAAAGCAGATTTTTATTGCGACGCTCATATCATTAATCTATCAATTAAGCCCAGTATAACTGCTTGTACCGACATCGACTCGGCTTGACCATTATTCCATCAATTATGCCCATAGCGATATGCGAAGTCGTCAACGGTTTAATTGACCTATTATCGCTCTTTTGGCTACTCGCTAATTGGTACACTAAAACCTTCCTTGATTAAGCGTGTCGGTACAAAAAGGGCCATGCACAGGTAGTTAAGGTGATTGGGACCAACAAGGTGTGTCGTTATACGTAACAGACAGGTCCTGTTACAAGGAGGTTAAAAACAATTAAATTATAAGGGGAATTGCTCGGGACCGAGCAGTCGTGTCGGTACATCGCGAATGTCGTTACATAAAGGGGTCGGTACAAGCAAGTTTCACTGTATTCATTTCATAGTTGTCGATCTATCTTTCAGATGACGAATCTGACGTATCTGGATCTGTCGAACGTCCCGAGAATCACCTCAGACACGCTGGTGTACATGGCGTCCCACTGTGTGGCCATCACTTCTCTCAACCTGTCTCTCAACTCGTTCGTCACTGACCAATGTGTGGACGGTCTCACTAAACACCTGGTCAGACTGTCCACGCTCTACCTAGTATCCTGTCCAATCACTGACGATGGTGAGTCGGATCTTCCTCTAGTGTTTGTTTAATCACAATGATGTTAAACATGTTGTCGTCACTGACCATTGCGTGGACGGTCTCTCTGAACACCTGGTCAGACTGTCCACGCTCTACCTAGTGTCCAGTCCAGTCACTGACAATGGTGAGTCGGATCTTCCTCTAGTGTTTGTTCAATCACAATGATGTTAAACATGTTGTCGTCACTGACCAATGTGTGGACGGTCTTACTAAACACCTTGTCAGACTGACCACGCTCTACCTAGTGTCCTGTCCAGTCACTGATGATGGTGAGTCGGATCTTCCTATAGTGTTTGTTCAATCAGTGTTAAACTTTTTCTGGAATATTATACAGTAACTGTTTCAGGCAAGTTATGGATCAAACTCCATTTGACCAAAGTCCCAAAGGCAAACAAAACTATTGTCTTACTATTTCAGATAGAACAAAATCACATTTTTGTTCAAGTTGACATTTTTAGAGACATTCTATGAATCAAGAACTAAATTTGTAGAGTTGTTATCTAAAAGGCCATTCCAGGATTTCCGTCCTTCATTCGTATCTCACACAATTACAGTGGTTTTAGTTTGATGTCAGGCGATAGCATCTGCCGTTCGCTGCGTGTATAAGACATAAGGTGGTGCCAGGAGGCATACTCCATGAATGGTTATTATTTATCGTAAGACTATAACACATGTCTTACCAGTAAAATATAATTGCAGGGCTGCAGTCTTTTTGTACAAACTGCCATTAGCTGCGTGTATAAGACATTGTGTGGTGTCGACGAATGGTTATCCTTTTATGTCAGACCATAACACATGTCTAACCATTAAATCATCATTGCAGGGCTGCGGTCCATCTGTCACAACTTCCGGTCGCTGCGTGTATTGGACATTGGGTGGTGCCAGGATGTTTCGGACGCTGGAGTAAGACACGTGGTAGAGCAGTCACCGTGCCTCAACTATCTCGGTCTCATACGCTGTGACCAGGTGACTGACTATCTGCCACTTCACATCCAATACACACTCCACTTATGGACATTACGCTGGACCTCCTATTTCTACATATTCATATTCTGTTTTCCAGTAAAAAGGATTAGCGTATACTTAGACAAATATAACCGCATGTTCCTAAATACAAAGGCTTACTTTGTTAAACAAATAAGCCACTTGTCTGAGGACGTGGTCATAGTAGCCTCGGCGTAATGTCAATTGTACCGTAACAACAGCACCACATTAGTTTAATATATAGCTATCGGTTTTCCAGTTTCAGTATATATTTGCCACAATTTGCGGGTTCGACTTTGGCTGGAAACACAAACATTATATTAGTTTTCATTCACACGGAAAAATCCATATAAATATAATCTATATCGAAGGCATGGTGCAAAACTAGTGTAACTTGTTATAATAAATAAGTTTGTTAAAATAGTTTTGATATAAATTGAAGAGATATTCAAAGAAAGACTGTTGTAAACAATGTAGACATGTCAAGTTTAAAGGCACCATTACAAATCGGCCCGTACAAAAACCAACCCACAGACTTTTTATTTTATTTTTTATTTATAATTACTTAAATAAATTCTGCAAGAAATGTTGAGATACCGCCTTGGTATGGTCAATGTACTTTAAACCAAGCCCTTAATATCCAACAATGATAAACATCTCGTGATAGAAAACATTTCATAGAAGTTTAACACCTATTAATGCATTTCTGCCACATTGGCACCCTGCCTCGTTGTGCAGGTCCCCTGCAGTAATTAATGTGTGTTTCGTATTGCAGGTTACCATGGACACAGTAGAGGAGCTGGTTCTCCGCTTTCCTCGTGTGAACTTCTCCACATTCGTCCTGGAATCACGTCGTCTACTGGAACACGCCAGGCGCAGTGGCTATGTCTTCCACATGAACGTAACACCAAAGATACAATAACTTGTTCTATATGGACGTTACAGCGAGTAATCAATAACCTGTTCCACATGGGCATGGCACCGAGAATACAATAACCTGTTCCACATGGGCGTGACACCGAGGATACATAGCCTGTTCAACATAGGAGTGACACCGAGGATGCAACTACCTGGTTCACATAGGAGTGACATCGAGGATACAATAGCATGTTCCACATGAATGTGACACCGAAAATACAATAGCATGTTTCACATGAACGTGACATCAAGGATACAATAGCTTGTTTCACATGGATGTGACACCGTAGATACAATAGCATGTTCCACATGGATGTGACACCGTAGATACAATAGCCTGTTCCACATGGGTGTGACACTGAAGATACAATAGCTTGTTCCACATGGATATGACACCGTAGCTACAATAGCATGTTCCACATGAACGTGACACCGTAGATACAATAGCATGTTCCACATGGGCGTGACATCGAAAATACAATAGCATGTTTCACATGAACGTGACATCAATGATACAATAGCTTGTTTCACATGGATGTGACACCGTAGATACAATAGCATGTTCCACATGGATGTGACACTGTAGATACAATAGCATGTTCCACATAGAAGTGACAACGAAGATATAATAGCATGTTCCACATAAACGTGACACTGAAGATACAAAAGCATGTTCCACATGGATGTGACACCGTAGATACAATAGCTTGTTCCACATGGGCGTGACACTGAAGATACTATAGCATGTTCCACATGGATGTGACACCGTAGCTACAATAGCATGTTCCCCATGAACGTGACACCGTAGATACAATAGCATGTTCCACATGGGCGTGACATCGAGAATACAATAGCTTGTTTCACATTGGAGTGACACCGAAAATACAATTGCCTGTTCTACATGGGCGTGACATCGAAGATACAATAGCCTGTTCCACATGGGTGTGACATCGAAGATACAATAGCCTGTTCCACATGGGTGTGACATCGAAGATGCAATACCTTGTTCCACATGGGCATCACACCGAAGATACAATAGCTTGTTCCACGAAGGCGTGGCACCGAGGATACAAAGCCTGTTCAACAAAGGCGTGACACCGAGGATGCAATAACCTGGTTCACATGGGCGTGACATCGAGGATACAATAGCCTGTTCCACGAAGGAGTGTCACCGAGGATGCAACTACCTGTTCCACATAGGAGTGACACCGAATATATTATAGCATGTTCCTCATGAACGTGACATCGAGGTTACAATAACTTGTTCTATATGGACACGACAGCGAGTAAACAATAGCCTGTCCCACGAAGGCGTGACACCGAGAATACAAAGCCTGTTCAACATAGGAGTGACACCGAGGATGCAATAACCTGGTCCACATGGGCATGGCACCGAGAATACAATAGCCTGTTCAACATTGGTGTGACACTGAAGATACAGTAGCCTTTTTCACATGGGCGTGACACCGAGGATACAATAGCATGTTCCATATGAAAGTGACACCGATGATACTATGGCTTGTTTTACATAGGCGTGACACCGAAGATACAATAACAAAATTACTGTGTATTGTTACGAATTTATTTCATGGGAAACATCCAGTTGTCACACTATGACTTTGTTGATTGTTTTATTTCCCTTGGTCTACACAATGAATTATTATACATGTATTATTTTAACTTAAGGTGACAGTACATGTAGCTTTCTGCCCATGAGTGTTAGATCATGGTACACTTTGCCTAAATAACTAGACAAGCCTTAGTGTCTATCACTTAAATGCTGTACAGAAGCAACAATATCTTGTTTCTCATCAAGGTTGTTCATGATACACAATGATAGTGTTTTCATGTTCGTTTTTCAAGATTTACAACATGACATATGTTTTATACAGAATTTTCAACGGCTGTGGTTACATGCGTTTAACATTAGAGAAATATGTAATTGTATTGAATATTTCATAAAATTATCATTGTTAAGTTGTCAATGTTCAGGACTTGCGCCTGCCTTATGTAGTCAGTATTGCCTTTTGGCAGTATAAAGTTGAAGTTGAAGTTGAAAATATATATGTTTAAAATTCCCTAGCTGTGTTTACATGCGTTTAATATTAGTGAAATATGTACTTGTACATATTGAACAGATGTGATAACAAATATGCAATGCATTGCTTTAAGTTCTTCAACAAAATTTACGAAGTCAACGATTTGGAGGTCCTCAAAGTCAGTGGTGTTAGTTTGATTTTGAAGCAGATTATACTAATACCCCTGACCGTCAATGTTGATACTTTATAACGTTACAGTGTCCAGTTTAATGAAATGCAGGGTCTAGTTATCAGGTGACAATCTAATATGCTAATTACAAAAGTAAAGATACTTCCTGTTAGTGACAAGAACAAAGTGAAATAGCATAAGGGAGAGAAAATTTTACTTTTGCAAAAAGGTTCAATTGTTGCGTGTCTGATTTGATAACTTGTTTTAATTATAGATATGTTGTTTTTGTTAAGTATTTGTTGTTTTATAATGTCATATGTTTGTCATTTTAAAATAAAATAAAACATATCTTTAAAATTGAAAGTCGTTTTCAGTAATATTTATGTATGATTTTGAAAATGGCCATAAAGTAATACCATAGCCAACATTTTCCTTTAAAATTTCATAAGTAAAATTATCATTCTTAAGTTGTCAATGTTCAGGACTTGCGCCTGCCTTATGTAGTCAGTATTGACTTTTGGCAGTATAAAGTTGAAGTTGAAAATATATAAGTTAAAAATTCACCATATTTGATTCAATATTGAGGATTTTATAACCAATTTTGAAATATAATGTAGAAATCGCCCCGCGGTAGCAAGGGTGGGGTTACCATGGAAACAAAAATAGAAAGCAGAAAATGAAAAGGAAAAATTGTCATTGTGTTATCGTAGCAGAACCTACATTTTGCTAAGAAATAAATGTAGCCATTTTGTTTATAAATAGCCAGCCCGGGAACTTACCTAACACCCCCGTACGTATTGGTATTTTTAAAAACTGTCTCTTTTGAAATTTGTGGAAAATAAGTTTTCAACTTTACCGATAATGCAATCGTATGGCGGAAACTATTTATTACATGCGATCTTCCCTGTAAAATATCTGACCGTTAACCATAATCATAATGACAATTGATTACTTGAAAAAATTGATTACTTGCAATGTACTGTTGCATGGCGGTAATTCAACATTGGAGAAGTCCTTCAAGTAATTGAAAATTGAAAATACAAAAACCCAGAAAAATACGAAAAACACAAAAAAAAGTTATTTCTTAATGTCTGTTGCGTCTTTGTATACTCCGTGTTTTGTGATGTTCTGTGTATTTTTGTACGGGCCATTTTGTCATGGTGCCCATAAGCTTGACTTGTCCACATTGTTTACAACATTTTTTCTTTGAACATCTCTTCCATTTATTTTATCCTAGTATATCGATATTCGTTACATTGCATGACTTTAACGAATTGCCAAATGATAAAGCACATTCTTATTAAGATACAGCAAAGATGGTTGTGATAGTCAATCAAGGGAAATAACAAGAAAGTCTATATAGTTTTGTTACCAATATTTATTATCTTCTTCATTTATACCACCGGACTTAAGAGGAATCCATTAAGTGTCACACATTAAGAATGGCATCGTCAAATGAAAAATGCACACGTTTGCTATCATTTGTGTCAGCGTCTGAGATTTTGGGTCCAATTGACGAAATGACATCACTTAGTAAAATGACGTCAAAATAACACATCAAATTAAAGGATAATTAAGAAGAGTTGTACTAGCCTACAAAAGCTGTGCAAATTGTTTCTATACCAAAATTCTTTAAATATGATGTAAATATAATATCTTTGCAAATTTATCTTATAATATTCACCACAAATGTATTGAGAAAAATGTAACACACTTATACTTGACAAATACACTGTTCTTGATGATTTAGGCATGTATTTCAAAGTGGTGATATAGACATGAAAAAATTGAATATCTTCATTTTATTTCTAAAAATGTTATCTGCAAACATAGCACTTTCAAATGATACCAACTTCTCAATATTGCTAAAATAGTCATTTGGACCCAAAATGTCAGACTCGGACACATTTATTTTGAATAGCAAACAAAGAAGCTATTCACTATTTAATTAAACACTTTAACCACGTAGTTTTGTAAAACACTGTTGAAGAAATTGTATATAAATAAAGTGTAAAGAGAAGCAATTCAAAACTTACATAAATTAAAATTGGTAAAATTGGCGTGGTGATAAATCTTATAAGGTCATATTCTTTAATGTTAAAGTCACCAGAGCACGGTTTGGGCATTACCATGGGCAAAATCTAAACTATCCCAAAAAGTCTAAATAACTGCGTAATAGAGCATAAACAATAGATTATGTCTTCCCCCATGAATATTGTTTTAGCTCAGTTGACTGTCTGTCTGTCCGTCAGTCTGTCCTTCACGTTTTTGTGTCCGCTTTATATCTTTTGAGCCCCTGGTGGTATTCAGAAATAACTTTACACGAATGTCAGCTATAATGAGATGATGTGCAATGCTTATGTTTGACCAAGGTCAGGTCAAGGTCAAAGTTTAAGATTAAACATTGTATGACTGTATTTTGAGTCCGCTCTTTATCTTTTGAACCCCTGGTGGGATTTACAAATAACTTTCTGAAATGTTAGCTATAATGAGACGATGTGCAGTGCCTATGTTTGACTAGGGTCGGTTCATGGTCAAGGTCAAGAATTAACCCTCTTTCCCATGTTGCACTTATGGTATCCATCACTTACTGTGATAGCTGTAGTTTACGATTTTACCGTCCTCTACAAAAAATGATTAGATTCCACCCAGTCACATACGGGGGAGACATGATTGCTTTCGTTTCCGAAAGCACCCGTCTAGTTGTTTTTAGGGTCAGCCATTTTACACCACATTTCTTCGCTAAGACTCTTACCTAACTTATATTTTAAGATAAGTACTATGCAACCAAACTGTATGTGCTCTAGCTCCTTTAATAGGCTGACTATACTTTATTGTGCTGCAAATGTGTGTTGTAGTCCTTAAACTCCGACCATAGTGTATATTATGCGGGATATGCATGCTATATTGCCATTGTCAACTCCAATTTGAGTACACTACTTTAACAGCTTGGATGCTTACAAAGTCGGCCATTTCGGTTGTACTTTTTAAATGTTTTCATGTTACATTCTGGTTGCAAAATAACACGTTCATCATAAGTAATGTTCATATTTATATAAAAATTGTTTTGTAGAAACAATAATGATCTCTTTATATTTTACATCATTTGTACAACTAGTGTTATTTTCATAAATTCACGAACGAATATGTACGTGCAAAAATCATCCCTTAATGCTTTTTCGTACATTTTTATATACCAGCAACACAAATAATAATAACCCATTCTTCGTAACCGTTGTATGCACTTCTAATTCACACCATCACAGAAACAGGTGATGTTGCCAATAGAAGAAATACCGCGCATATTTGTGCTGCAAACCCCTGTAGCTGGAGCCAGGCGCACTGCGATGTAAACTTAGACTCGGTTTATAAATTATAACGTAAGCACTAAGAGTTGAAACCTAAGCGCAGTGGTGGCGCGCAAAACCTTGGCATGTACCTATCTACGCAGTAACGCCAGCGCACAGGTACTGGATTGCCTAACATGGCGAACGTGCCTCAAGGCTGAAAACACTTACCTGGCGGAGGTTTATTGTTAGCAACATCGCTGGGAAAACTGCAGAAACTTCTCGGTTATTGGGGCTCGGTGCAGCAGCGGCCAATGGTACTATTTAAGAGCCGCGCCTCGATGCAAACTTCGCAGTGCCGCTTCTCTACTTACTGTACGTTACATAATATTTCAATAGACTATTCAGCATTCTCGCATTATATCCACAAGAACAAGATGGCTATAGGACCTTGGATAATGCTATTCCTGTTCCTTGACGGTGTGTGTTGATTGTTTTGCAAAACTTGGACTTATTAATTATTTAACTCTCTTTATAAAATGTGTTTAACAAAGTCGTTGTTTGAAATCCGATAAATATGTAAATGTTAAATTTCTTGGTAATTGAATGTAACTATTATGTTACAGGAATTTGGACCTCAACGGAGGCTGCACCTGGTATGTGATGTGCGTAGTCATGCGTAGAGCTTAATAGATTAATCTAAGTTTGATTATTTTAATTTACTTGGTGAATAATTTAACGTTAGTATTATGTTACAGGAATTTGGACATCAACTGAAGCCGCTGTAGGTTTATGATATGCCTAGTAATAGCTTAATTGAATAATTAATTGTGATATTTGTTCTTTAACGGAGAGCTTAATTGATTAACCTGTTTTGATATTCGTACTTTAACGGATAGCTGAATTTACTGTGATTTTCGTATTTATACGGAGAGCTTAATTGATTAGCATAATGTGATTTTCGTATGAATGCGAAAAGCACAATGTGTTAACCTTTTGTGACTTTCCAATAAATGCGAAACGTAAAACATATTATAATAATATACCATAAAAGTTAAGTTTAGTTTACTGGATTGTATTAAGGCCGTCTTGAACGAGAGTCTTTATTGAATAATATTAATAATTGTTTTAATACTTATTTCTAATAACTTACTTATAAGATGTGAAATATGTTCTGATATGCACTGACTACTAGTCAGTCATTAATGACCACAGTGATACCATAGTTTATTACATAAACTGTAGATACAGTTCATCACTTTAAATTCGCGAACCCCATATTTTGCGATAAAACACCTCGGACAAAACAATAAACGCCCAGAAGCAACAATAACGTATATATGTTTGATATGTCTTATATGTTTCACCGCTTTGGTACGTCCAAGGAAGTTCAGTGTAGATTAAAATCAAACATATTTATTTAAAAAGTATTTACTGTTTGACCAAGTCAAAATGTTCGTTACAAAAAATAATGTTATATTACCCCTGAAACAAATTAAATGTATGTAAAATATATTTATAACAGTAACACTTAGATAGCGAACAATATTACCATTGCCAACTTGACCTTTGTATAATTATGTATTTTTATATGTTTATATTATAACTAACTTTAAAATATTATTACGTGTTTTTTATGAAGATCCCGGCTGGTCTGATTGGACCGGTTGGTCCTCATGTGACGTCACCTGCGGTACTGGAGCTATCTCACGTTCGAGAGTATGTGACAATTCTCCCCCTGCACGCGATGGATCGAATTGTACTGGGCCAAACGAAGAAACGGCTGAATGTTTTCAAGAACCGTGTCCAGGTAAATATTGACTATATTTGTTTCTAAGGAGTGTTCGAGTAAATCTTACCAGTTAGGCCACACAAAGTTGATCTTCTGTTTCTCAGGTACCAGCGCATTCGTTTATTTTCACCCCCACTTCAAAAGTTTTATTCAAAGAATCGTGCCCATAATTTCGCCAAACTTAATTTTGTTTAAAAAGATCTGACGCAAAAATATTCGCCTCCCTCCTCGCATTCGTTTTTTGCTTCTAAAGGTGCCTGAGAAACAAAAGATCAGTTTATTTGGCCTTAATATTTGTTCTTCATTTTACAACATTTATGTGTATATTCAAATTATTTGATCCAAAAAGTACATATTTGCCTGAGCAAAATATGATAACTATTGTAATTTATTTGGCTCAAAAGATTATTCGGTAGAAGGCCTGCCATTTTACCTGTCATGCGTGTGACTCTTCACTTTGCCAAATTGCCAAATGTATTGATTGATGATGTGGTTATGAAATGGTTCTACGACCCTTTTGACCCAGTCCTAGAATCTTATGGTCGTACATTAACCCTCGCAATTTATTGTCTGATAGATTAAAACATTCATTTTGCAGAACCCGCATGGCTCTGTCACACGAAAATTACGCCATAGGTCAGCGCATTATCATTTGTATGCGCCCCGAATTATTTCAGTCCATCCGTCAGTCCGTCAGTCCATCCGTACGTCCCAAATTAGTATTCGATCAATAACGTCGTTATTTGCAGTTTGATTTTAAATTGATTTCAAACAAATGAACACTATATTGAGACGACATGTCGCGCGCAACACTTGGGTCGCTTCATTGAAGGTCCAGGTCACAGCATGACCTTGCAGCAAAATAGTGTCCGGCCTATGACTTCGTTGTTTAAAGTCAGATTTTAAATCTATTTCCCAGAAATGATCACCATATTGAGCCGACATTTTGCGCGCAATATTTGGGTCACTACTCTAAAGGTCAAGGTCACAGCAAGACCTTGCAGCAAAGTCGTGTCCGGTCCATGACTTCGTTATTTGAAGTCGGATTTTACAAGTATTTTTGCCAAACTATTTCTCTGTGTCCACTACCTATTCGGGGACCATCACCCGGTTCGACCGGCTCTTGTTCACGAAAAGAAGCAATGTTAATAGTGCATTGAACTTCTTAACGCTGTTGAATGTGAACAGTAGCTAAATAGTTGTGTTAATAATTATAGCGCGCTTTATGGATGTACGTTGCCATCTCTCTCATATGCGTACAAACGGCATAAACAGTACAAAATGAACCTTAACGTAATAAGTTTAGTAAATAGCTATGAAGTTTTTGTTCAATTAAATGCACTGTAATTACTGTAATCAAACACTGTGCGTGTTTTGCAGTCCACAATGGTTGGAGTGACTGGAACATGTGGTCGTCGTGTAGCTCTACATGTGGGATGGGACTGAAACACTGAATCCGGAAATGGATCAACCCCTCGGCTTCTGTAGACGGGGGCCACTTTTCCAGTGAACAGACCGAGTACGACTCATGTACCGAGTTCAACTGTAAGTTGTGTCATTTACCGATGAGGGTATAGGGTTTGTACACATTTTAAAAACAAAACTTAATATAAAACTTACTTGTACGCAAACACGGGGTTTAGATTTAACTTGCGTGCAAGTGTGATATTTTGCGTTTATAGGTATAACGAACGAATATCGGTTGGTTTTTAATGCAATATAATATGTTAACATATAATTTTTTGGATTGTTCCTTTAAACATCGTTTATGGTAAACGCATTGCAATCGCTTTTACATTGTTTGGAACATACTGTACAACCGATTAACAAGTACTGGCGTAGTATGTCAAGGTCAGTGTTTGACGTTAACGTGAGAACACAAATTTTTGTGGACGCAAATATTTAATGTGTTTTATGGTAATTCCATTACGTCTGATAATAAAACATGGAAACACCCATACATAAAAGAACCTTGTAGTTTTTTCCTTTAAGATTAACGTATTTTAATTGTAAATTATAAGCATAACGTCGGGAGGTCTTTATAACACAGGAAACAGATATAAAAAGAAGTCTATTGATATTTTGATACCATTTAACCTTACATTGTACATTACCCCATATGTTATATAGTTATAAAAGGTACATATAAATGCGCACTATCTGTTGAGCTTCAGCATATTAAACTAAACACACATTTATCCGTTTTAATCATATAACATAACCTATGTAGAACAGCGCTTATGTTTTCACGTTTCCACGCACAGGTATCACAGAATGGACGCAATGGTCTGGATGGACGACATGTTCATCTACTTGCGGGATGGGTTCTACAAAACGAACTCGCTCCAGTCAGAACCCTGCTGCGTCTCACGCCATTAATAGTTGCTCAGGAGAAGCAGTCGACTTTCAAACTTGTCACGGCGTCTCCTGTGAGTTGTTATTCAACCCATTGCATTGTCTTTAAATTCCTATTGTGTTGCCTCTCAGTTAGTCACATAATCATTTGAACGTAACGACGCTTTTACACACCTATATATTCCTACAATTACAACTTACATTGGTATTAACTATTTAACGTTTTAAGCAAGTATGGTTCCTAGGCACCATGAAAATAGCAACTATTTTCCCTTAAAACTGTAGCATGCATTTAATTCACAGGCCCCACCGGGTGCTCTAGGTGGTCGGTGTGGACGTCATGTTCCACCACGTGCGGCACGGGCATCCAGTAAAGAACCAGGACGTGTCAAAACCCGCTGGCGTCCCTTCTGACCAACAGCTGCGACGGTGGACCACTGGAGTATCGAACGTGCACATACAGTTCGTGTGAGTATTTGGCATTAAACTTGTAAAAAACGTATTGAACGGCTTGTTCTTATATTCAAATCTTATACAGTTTCCCTTACAAAGTTTCGCAATGGCTAAAGCACAAATTAACTCCTAAGTAATAATCGAGCTTAAACAGCTGCGCCGAAAAACAAAAGTTAGTTTGCTTCAAGTAGGGGCTATATTAAAGCATTGTGTGTTGTCCCATCAGCGACGTTTCCGTAATTCGCAGCCCGCCTATAACAAAGCTGATAAGTTGACAACAAGTAGGGCCTAAAACGACAGAAATGAATGTTTCCTATCCAGTGACCTTATCACATTAATTGCTGCGACCAAAAAATGTTAGTACCGTTTTCGAAACATTATTTTTCCAAAAAATACTTGTAAATTGAGTACAGACTGATTGCAATTACACAGACGCTTTATAGAAAATAAAACAAAATTTTCAATTTGAGCCAGCGTTTGCAAGTTGTATGTATTTCAGTTTTTATTTTATTTTATGCGTGTTTTCGTTTCAACAGTCCGAGGTAGTAAGTATTTAAACCTTTACCAAATTGCACAAAGAATAGGTTTAATTGTTTTAAGTAATAAAGTCATTTTCTAAGCTTATATTAATGAAACATATTTTTGAGGATTGATTAATATTTTAGTACCATCAACTACAATTCACAATGATTTGAGGCGCAAACGGTTATTTCATTCATTATAGACATGTTTTATTGTTATTTATGCATGCGAGAATTGATCCAAAATCACGATATGGCAAAATATTTTATATTGATCATAAAATGGAAATTTAAAATGTTTTCTTTTTACCCTATAAATATAGAAGGATACTTAAAAAAGTGAGCCTTTATCTGCTAAGTAAATACCTTACCTTCATAATATAAAGATAGATACCATAGCTTTAAAGAAATATTCCTTATTTACAGCTCTTTAATACCTTTAGATTACATTATGCTGTTGTAAACATTGCTCTTATAACTCATTGAAGAGTGGCTTTAAATAGATATACGCATAGTATTTGCTATTGCAATTTTAATTGTACAATTTTGTTTGAAACTGAGAATGAACTTAACAGTTTGGAATATAAACGTGTATCTGATCTTTCACTTGGCCGCATAGGACTTACATATTGACCTATCGACAACACAATAGCTTTTTGTAATAACTAGTCGATTCGACCTATAATAAATAAACATACATGGTGACTAACTGCTTTTTAACCATACGGTCGATTGAATAATAATTGAACTTACCAATACCAACGCTCTGCACGAAACATTTTTACCTTTTTCTGAAAAAAAAACACCCATATTTACTATATATACATTATTCATTGTTATGAAAATAAATATTCGGTAATTCATTATTATTATTCCATTTTAATAAAAAAAAGTGTTTCACACAGTAGCATTTATTTAAATGCCACTAAGCGGAATGTATTGGTAGATAAGCATTTAACAAAAAAATGAAATTACCTTTAATTAGATTGTTTCACATATTTCGCAATTTATGTATAAACATAGGATAGGAGAAAGGTGTGAGCGTGTCATTGCGAACACGTAAAAGATATAAATTGTTGTTTATTGTTTTATTTCTTTTACTCTTAAAGTTTTAAAAATGTTCGCATTAATGGTTAGTGTAAACATTGTACAAACGTTATGTAAAAGCGAAACATTAACTACGCACACGTTTATGAAAGCTATTAATCGTAACCAACATAGATAACGCTGTTATATGCCATTACTAAAAGTACGCATTTTAAGTATGCCATTACTAAAAGTACGCATTTTAAGGACTATCCGGTGGTTTTATTATTTTGCCTCATTTCAGGTTCTTCTGCCTACCTCGCCATTGGTGTCGCTGTCATTCCCAGCACAGGTTACCGTCGTCGCGACATCCGCTTCCCGACAGTCGAGCTGAACACGGGTGGCGACTATTCCAGTACAACCGGGGTGTTCACGTGTAGGGTGCCCGGGTTGTACTGGTTTACTGCCACCCTTATGAAAGATTGGGGTTATTATGCCGGTTATGTCCAGTGTTCTATACTATTGAACGGTGGTGATAAGATCCGCCTGTACGGTAACCCTGTAGGTGACAACGACAGGGCCGGGTACCAGTTGACACTGTGTGAGTTCATATACGATTGGTAATAGTATAAGCACCCACTTCTCGGGCATGTTAGTAAGGCCCGATGTATGATGTTCAAAGAGGTGTACATGTATAGTGTTGATAACATGTACAATTAAGAACGCCAGCGTATTTATACATCTTCAGATACCATTTGATGTATATCTTTATTAATTTTCTGTTTCTTGTTCTACAATAGGTACATCGGCAGAATGTACTTCTTCTAAACGCATGCTTTTTAAAATAAATCATTGTTTCTTTCATTAAGATTTCAATACATAAATAAGTATGAACTCCACTTGCATATATAATTAAAACAATATTTAAGTAATATATAAATAATGACCTTGTTCAAGTTGACAGTGCATTTTGTCAATCCGATGAAACACTGTTGATCAAGGCGCTAGCCTGAGCGAGATTTAAACTGAACACAAGGCGATCTGAGTAAAAAATATCTTTATACGTTTATAGTTCTCTAAAGACATGAAATTGCAAAAATGCGTCAAACAACACATCGTATGCAACTGGTGTGCGCACACATACAGCGTCACGCGGCATCATTCTGTCAAAATGATTGCCCTCTGACGTCACATTGACTTTAAACAATATAGTAAATTTAACACGTGGCGTATAATGGTTATTTACATATGTTTTGTTTTTGTCACAATCGGACATTTTAAAAGTTATCTTTTCAACTGCCATCTTTTAAATTGTATGCACAAAATGTTTTGATTGTTAAGTATGTTTAAACGTACTCTATAGTAGTAAGATATGTTCACCGATACCATGTTTATTACAAACATTGAACCTAACGGCAAAGTTATACGGTTAGCTCTCTTAGTGGTATGTATTATTATTGAAGACATTGATAAACACATATATGTATTAGGTGTTATATTGTTAGTAATAGCTTTATTCATACACATAATTGCTTCAATGGCGCAAAAATCGTTTACGTATTTATGCACCATACCCCAACCCCGCAATGATTACTGGCAATAACGACAGTGCACGTAAGGCACTGGGTCGTGTATTGAACGTCGAAGCGCATACGTATATATGTAAGAAGAGATCAAGAAGTTCCGGTTCCGGTTTGAAGAAGATGTTTTGAAATTTGTGATTTGAAAAAAACTGTTTGTTCTATTACATGGGTCGTTAAGTGATAGTGCGTGATCTGTGAAAGTGATAATTTATATGTGAACGGATATATCTGTTAATATGAGGACTCTCCTGTAAGTATCCCGTTTGCATTTTTGAGTTTACCTGTACACCTGTGTATAGATACGGGTGGGGAGTGATTTTCTGTTCAAAACGTTGCATTGATCAGTTTGTTTACATTGCATACCTTGCAAACTTTGCAATTATGAAACTGGATTAAAGTACTTTAGAGAGTTCTACCTTGACAGAAGTTTCGTCACGCTTGACTGAGCCGCAATTACTATCTGCCACTGACCGTTAATCCCATACAATGAGCGAGGACAACAGCAAAAAGCGTCCCGCGTCAGCGTCGCTCAGCGATCTCGACTCAAGCGGGGCGAACACCCAGGCTTTAAACACGGCTAGTACGCCCGCAAAGGAGAACGTATTTCCGGTTTTCAAGGAAGCAAAGCAAACCAAAAAAGGTAAAAAGGCAAA
>Ga0224511_10000760_pt1 | contig 16983 bp, 11 predicted proteins | sample SF_May12_sed_USG_2_FD_169988 | JGI IMG/M metagenome (GOLD analysis project Ga0224511, IMG submission 169988) | Sediment microbial communities from San Francisco Bay, California, United States - SF_May12_sed_USGS_8_1 | ecosystem: Environmental > Aquatic > Marine > Sediment | place: USA...
GTCTTAACATATGAGTTGTGACTGATTAATGGCTCTTGATACACTTCAAGGTGTACTCACGAATATATTCAAAGCACTTCTGCTGATCCACTCGATCTTCTCTTGCTGCCGGTGTTGTCTCTCGCTGTCGACTTGGTTGTTGTTTATATGATGAAGGATGTGAGGAAAATACGCTGGTTTGGTTTCGAGGTTGATCTGTCTTCAAATGGCTTGACGTGGGCCGTGATTCCGATTTTCCTGAAAACTTATGTAAATAAAAAGATTGTGGAAGTTATCATTGACTACCAGACCTGCCATACGAGGATCCGACCAAGATTCCTACCATCGGCTGACAAAGGTTATATCTAGTGACAATCTATCAATAGAATAAAAGCGAACATTGGGAGAAGCAATCATTTAGTGAGTAGCACATTCGGCTTAGGACCAGATGACTCGGGGTTAATTCAACGTTTCTGTGTCACTTTATCCATGAGACTGAGACCTTAATGGGTAAGATAAGAAGAGCCAATCAAGATACCAGTGTAGGTGTCTTGGGTTGACCGGAAGTAGGCCGAGTGTTTCTACGCATATCTCTATACCTTTATTAGTAAAAACATAATGATCAGTTTGCCACCCAGTGCTTGGTTCATAGTGCAATATGTATTTTAATACAACTCATTGATGTAGGAGTCCTATTAACCCCAGAGTTACCATATTAGACTTTTAAACCAGAACGCCAATTAATTAAACCCTGTGAAGTCTTTCAAATTGTGATCAATTTTGGATTTGGGGGATTATAATTTTCCGATTCAAAATAGTGTGTTTCCGACTCACCATATTTGGCGTTGTGAATCATTGGGACCATTACGTAAAGTCTAGTGACCTATTCAGCAATGCAGCTTATTATAGCAGTCAAGACTTGGTCATTATTGTCCAAATCCTCTGTTCACCCAGCCGAGAACAAGTAGGCTACTCGGTCCTCTTCAGAGTTGGGGAAGGTGAAGGGGTGAGGGAGAGGAGTGGCCCCACCTCAATTACACCATTGCCGGTGCAAGTTGACTCTCTTACTGAGCTCTCTTTTCTTTGGGATAGGAAACTGTGTAGAGTTTGGTATATAATCCTTTAGTCAATTATACCTCGGCTCAGCACATGACTCGTTGGCAGGTCTGCAAGATAGAATAAATATCTGCGAGACAATAGAAAAGCCAGCGATCGATGGGGACTCTGTATCAATGTTGTGATTATGACACCTGCTTAGAAACAAAATACCCTAGGCTTCAAGAGTGGTGTTCGAATGATGGTACCAACTTGATCTTATTGTGACCGTGTGACTACAGGCCTATTGAATATCACCAATAATACATAATAATAACAAAAACAAAGTGAAATACTCGCGTGCCGCTAGGCGGTGAAACGGTAAGAGATCAAAGTGAGTAGTCATACCTTTGTACGTTGAACAGGTGCTGCCATGACCAGCTGTCATCTTGATTTTGATACTAATGACAAGTAGGCAGCAGGTTGTTTTTCTGAGATACAGAATGCTATCCCCACCTATTCGCCTACATGTGTGTGGGCTTATTATGCGCGGGGTTCAGCACAACACCATGGAAAGATAGAAGAGCCAGAGACAAAGGAACATAGCTGTATGTCTACCAGTAAGCACAGCAACTAGGTTGCGATAGACTGCCACATGGATTGGCTATCGTCCATTTTTGATCTTATATAATATCAATTGGGGGATTAGAACTGGTCAGTGGTCGGCCTTGAAATAAAACCAAGTATCGCGTGGAAGATATGAAATATAGTTGTTTGCTGATTTAAAGAGATGACCTGTTACCAAACCGTAAGTACAATACTTCACTTGTATATATTTTATTGCTTGGGCCAAAGCACAGCAGATGCTTCCACTGAGCTTCTCATCCTAGACCAAAAACGGTAGGATGTGGGCGGCGCCACTGAGCTGTTACAAGTCCACTGTAATGACAGGATGAAGATCAAACAATACAACTTCTTTTGCCATGAGATTTACCCCCCTTCCCCCATGAACCTCAATGTTATGAGATAAATAACAACACGTATACTGACCTATTACACTCCTATTGGGGGTTATTTTTTGTTTTTTTCTTGCATGACCTCTCAACTGTTATGGCTAAGCTGTGGGTTTAGAGAGTCGTTTCTTCCACCAGTTATGACTTGGCATAGGGCACCACACGTTGGTCAGTATCAATGCTCCATCTCATGTGGAATGTTGTTTTTGTTTTTGAGCTTGTATTAATGTGAGGAGCTCATACTCGCAATGGGAGCCCATCATAACCAAAACTCGAACTTAGGTTCTCACGGTTGCAAGCCTAGCACTCTGCCACTGAGCTATCCCACTATGCCGTTTCTATCACGAACGGTTATGAGCAGTGCAGTGAGTTAAGCCACTGATCATCCTCTATGTTTATACTCCATTATCTGTGCTGTATATAGGCATGAGGGAACAGAACGGACGCTTAGCGAAACCCAGTAGACTTTATACAAATAACAATCGGAGACAAGAAATCGTGGCGAGATTCTTTGAATGTCTGATTAATGTAGAATTAACTGTAACTGAATACGGATAAGACAGTTGCTATGTATAACTACATTCACAGATCAATGTACCCAAGGCTCTAAGTAAACGCGGTCAGACAAGGAAAGCTAGGTTTAGGCTTTTATTAGTAGGCCAGATTTTAGATAATGATGATCTGCCGTGTTCATTTAAGTTTGCTGTCTCAAATCTGTGCAAAGTGATAGAGGAATAAGAATTTATTTTTCTGATTGATCTCTGCAACCTCTTATCAAAATGAGAATGAACATACAAAGATGAGATTTGGTTGAATTGAGGAACATACAAAGATGAGGTCGGGTTGAATTGAGATTCTGTAAAAATCTGGGATAATAGGGAATTCCTTTTGTGTAAAATCCTAAAAATCTGATACATATGTTATTTTATTATCTGTTACCAATTAAATATTGAACCATATTGGAGGTTCTTCGCTAACTTTTTCTATTTGTTAGTTGTAGTTTGTGAGCACTTGCCCTCCTATTTAACGGACCTCTCAAACCTGAGACTCGAACTATCCTATATGAGCAGCAAAAAAGTTGATTTGGAATAAATAATTCTGGGATAGAGAAAAAATTTCAATTTGCAATGAGACTCAATTCAAAGAATTATTAAAAAGTATCATTGAAAATAGTTCAGTGATAGAATCTTATAGCTGAAAGTTTCAAAGACACTTGATCTGACCTGAGGTATGAAATCTAAGGTAAAATTAATTCTTGAATTGTTTTTTTTTCTACCAGTACTTGGCGTATGGCAATCATATAATGTAAATGCAAGAGATTAAGCGCAAATTGATCAAGTATTTCTCTTTTCGTTCAGCTTCGTAACCCATTAGAGTGAATGATTCTTAGATAAAATCTACTAAGAATATTTATTTGTACGACCGAATTTTATTTCCGAAGTATGTCTCAGTGGTTAATCATACTGTACCATTCCCCTACAGCTTCATTGGGCCTACTCTGTCACTATAGCCACAATCTTCAGCCATCTTCACGGGTATTCAAGGTAGGTTGAGTTACGCAGTACCCAAAGTGAAATCACGTTGTGACATATAGAATGGGTTTGTCCGCAGACATAGAGATGCTTTGACACAGTTTCATTTAATCTGATTTATGGGTCTAAACCCAGTTTGGCTGTTTTCTGCTGACCTATAATAGCTTGAAGAGTTTTTATCATGGAGTGATGTACGTACGTTAAGGAGATTTTATCTTTCTGTAGCATTGAATCATGTCTGAATTCCTTATCGCCTTCATCCATTTTGGCAGAAGATCGAATGGTAGCCGATATTACTGGCTTAGTGGACATACTTTTGTAACTGAGGTGAAGCGATGGCTTGGTGCATAGCGTACTGGGCCTTCGACCCAGGGTCCCTGGCCCGATTTTCAAATCGGGCAGAAACTCTTTAGCAATTCCCTTACCGTTTTTATATCCCGACATTAAACAAAGGATGTTTCCATAGAGTTACCTTCTCTGAGTCCCAGGATGACACAGCCTGGAAAACGCTGAGTCAAAGACTCAGTAGGTTAATTTCTGGCAACCCTTGCATGTACTGGTCAGAATACGAAAGACAAAAAAGATACCATTGTAAAATGCAGGTATCGATTCAAAGGACAAAAAAAAAGAGTAAATAGTTTTAGCAGAAAGAATCCAATTGTATTTTTCTACCAAAGCAGTAGTTCTAGGCTAGATAATATCACAACCCTGAGATAACTAGGTTTTCTATGGTGTCATCAGGTAATCAAAAAGGGCCTATTTGAGGCTTTTTAAACTGTAAGCCCTTTTTTCCTTCATACGACGCCATCACTGTCGGGCTAAATACTTGTTTTTGCACCAATTATTGTTTAGCATGGAGTGCCACCAGTGAGTTAGTATCAATGCTCCACTGTAAATGATCAGCGTAGCTAACATTGACATTTGACCATGATGCCTTCATTAACAGGTTGTTGTATTATAACGGACCTTGCAGTTTTGCAGTAGATTTGCTGATTTGCAATCAGGTGACCAAACATGATTTCAAAATTTTTAGTCTGTTTGAAGTATTTTAAAAGCATTTAAATCATCGCCGTATTTGTTTTACTTGCCTGTAGTATTTTAATTTACAAATGCTTGTACTTCAAAAGGGCCAGATACCAAAACTCCTGCATTTCAATGATAAATTTAATGCGCCTTCGTTGTTTGATATTTGGCAATTACATATAAGCGTTAATATAGCATGTATTTAGACTGCTTTAATTTTTACTCCTGAGGTTAAAAAACATCAAACGCATGACCAAAGATCTTCTGTAATACTCCATTACAGAGCTATGCACACCAAGCATCTTTGCTGTTTCCAGCTGGCTGCCTAGGCACTGCATCAGATACCACCTAATACTTCTCCCTATTAATCACTCATGAAGGTGCGTGGCGAGATCTTAATCAGTTGCATTATGAAAGTCATTATTTTCATAAACTTTCATTTCTCATATAAAGATGATTTATGGGTTATCACAGTAGCATTGCATTACCGCATACCGAACAGTGGATAGCTGCAGATATGGGAGCCGGCCAAAGAGGACATCGATCCACATTCTACATTCGCTTCACAATACTTTATAGCCCTCTGTAAATATTTGCAATACATCATTTATATTTTTGTGAGCCTAAAGATGAATTGGGATATGTATTCGTCTAAAGCGGAATAACTTAACATTAGAGCACAAAACTAGCAACCGTGAGAACACGAGTTCCCGGTCACAGTGGGCTACCATTGTGAGTACGAGCTAGGTACATGTATCCCAGTTCAGGAGGTCAAATAGGGTGGCCCAGTGCTGTAGTAGAACAATTTCAAAAGCACCTTGCCATTTTATTAGTTTCGCCTGTCAGATAAATACTTTTGTCATTCTTTCAAACCTGACCACCAAAACGCTTATTCGTAGCAGCACTTTTCGATTATTAACACAGTATGGTATGAAACTATATAAAACTATAACTGTAACTTGCTTGTATGAACCTGTAAATGTATATATTGTGTGGATACTGTAGTGAAGAAACTGTTAAGTACTGTGTAACCAATGCTTTGATACATACCAACGTTTTAACGGTATTGTGTAAAATTATGGAGTTGAACCCTGTAAGAAATGTATTAGAAAGGGTTTTCTATTTTGCATCATGTACTGGCCTTTTGGAGTAATTATCTTTTGGAAAAATTACAAAACTGGTAAACAGAGTCCTTTCTTTTTAATGTCCAGTGGCGTGGAGTAGACAACTACTGCTAGCTTGACCTGAGTGGCTCTGGGTGTCGTAGACAGTCCATTTAAAGTATACATTTGGTTGTAGGCTTTGTAAGTTTGAGGATGAAAAGGTACATCGTCGAAGGCAGTTTTCTCCTGTCCTGTCATGTTGTGGTGGAATTGTGGTGATACTGAACGGGTTTCCTTTTGCCTTCCATAGGCAACCTTTATTGAATAAGCTTGATATATATGTACAGTAAAAATGAGGTTGGAGGTCTGGAAGTTATCTATGCAATGGCGTGTCTTCTATGAGCCATGTTTGTCAACGTAGTAGTGATATAGTTTGAACAATCATAGCATCTCTTGAGTTGTTCATTACGCCATTACCACGTCTTACCATCCACTATCCACATATTGATTCTCTGTTAGCCTATCACCTCTTTCTATGCTTCAATGCTTCAGCCATTTCTGTTGTTGGTGGCTGTAGACTGTTTTATGATATCCGAGTTTTTTTTATGATCATGGAAGCTATTCGATGTCATCAATCTGTACTGATGGAAGACGAGCTAAACTGGTTTTAGATATATCCTGTACTTCTGTAACAGAAAAAAAATTACTTGCTTACAAGTCTTACTTGGATGGTTTTACCAGTAGGTTTAGTAAAGGTGTGCGCGGATTGAGACTAGAGGAAAAGTCAGCAAGACAGGTTGCCAGGTTAAACAATACCAAAAGCCATAATTCCTATTTTAGATTAGAGTTGTCCTCTCTTTGACGGTATTGCCTATATGCTCATGGAACAATGCTACGCTGGTAGAGACTACGGACCACTACTGACCAGTATATCAATAAAAGGAAGGAACACCAATAAAGAGGAGACAACTCTCATTCAGTTCACTTGTCTCTCTTCGGCATATGGTGGGTGATGGTGGTCGAGAGGGGAGTAGAAGACTCCCATACTACCCTCTCGTCCTACCGGTTACCACCCACAACCCACCACTTGGTGAAGAACCAGATCACCTGCCTATTGCTGGCACTCCTATTGGGAAATCATCGCTGTGTAGTAAAAAAGTACCCAGGATGTGGTTTTCTTACAGCCTGCACATCCTGATCACATAAACGATAACCGTATAACTCTTAATGATAGGTAGATACTGGATACTATAGTATCTAGTACCTACCTATCATGAAGAGTAGGTAATTATTCAATAATCCATGCATACACAAATGGCTTAGGTTGACTGACCCCCCTCACCTCCCAGGACCATTCATTCAGTTTTGTAGCGCTCAGCCTCGCACTGAGTCAGTGGGTACCCTAGTAGAGTGGCATAGTTAGCCTCCACTATATCAAGAATGCCAAGGCCTATACCATGATCTCCCAAAAACCCTAATACAGTATACACCCATCCAGAAACCTGATACCCCTGCATCCAGTAGCATTTCACTTCTCTGGGAGGAGATTATTCAGAATGAATAAAACGTATTCAGTTCAGGTGTGCATTTTAATATCTCACTTAGCTCCGTTATCTAGCAACCAGAGCAGTCAAAATGATTTGCTCATTCATTATAATAGAGAATTAAAATCATTGATTAGAGCGTTCTCTTTCAATCCTTTGTCATCAGTGAATGAGCAATTCCTTATGTATTTAAAGCAATTCCTAATTCAAAGGGCATCAGGTTCACCCACTATGAAATAGAATTTACACCTGCAAAGCTAATATACACCAAGCTATAGGGAATGGATGGTAGCACTTTGAGATGTAGCGATGATTTAGTGAATAACGTACTGGACCTTGAACGGGGGTCTCTGTTGGTTCGATTCCCAGGTAAGGCAAAAATTGTGCCTTTCGCAACACCCTCGTAGGTTTCGGATGGTGACATTGAACAAAGGAAGGCCCACCCATACAGCTCTCTTCTACGTAGAGTACATAGATGCAATCAGAAAGCCTCCTACTGGCTCACTCCTAGCTGGAGACACTCAGTCAAATAGATTCAATAGGCCATTTCTGCACCACTCCAGACAGCTGCTCATGTTATTTTATTAGAGTCTTGGCGCAATGAAAGTAATGTGATGATCTAATGCTCACAGTCGGAGCATAAACTCAGCGCTTTTCTATCTTAAGTGAAATGCCCTAAGCCCGCTGTCCCATCTTTCCGTCTTCCTACCACTCCATTGTCCAGCATAGCCGCTGCCTGGCAATCAGCATTTTGCTAACATTAACCTTACATTTCTACTCACCAGATTTATTCGATGAAGGTGGAGGAGTAATATGGTGATAATGTAGCTTGACTGGTTCGCTATTCACTGTGAACGCTGGAGGTTTCTCTTGTTTTGTTGACTTTTGCTTTCTTTCTTTGTCATCTTCCTCATCAGTTTTTGTGCAGCAGAAACACCAGATGAAACAGACAGCCACTATAACTATTACCATAGCACCGGCTCCTGTAAATGAGATCAAAGGATTATAGCTGACACTCAAAGATAAGATAAGGTAAGATCATCTTGTTTTACATGGATGGCATCACTAAACTAATGGCTTGCTTTCCGAATGGTCCAATGTTTGGCCGATACAGTTGATACTCTATGGGTGGGCCTCCTTATTTAACGCCAAGATATGACTCTGACGAAGGAGAAAGTACAAAATGACGCACAAACTCGGAGTCAAGCCCTGGTCACCTGGTCTAAAGTCAAATGCGTTACACTGCTTCTACCTCACAAACCCAATAAATCTCAATTTAATGAAACTTCACATTCGGAGACATTTATAATAAGACCCGTTTCATTGCCTTCAGCACAGAAGGTGAAGCTGTACCCTAGTGGTCAGAATACATGACTCACATAATGAGAGTCAGTAGTTCGAATGCTAAAAAGGTCAATGTTGGTGACAAAAAAGGTCGTCTGACAAGGTCTCTCCGTTCACCAGAGGAGCCAACTCCTTAAACCCCCAAGTTATAATGTGTAACAACTAAAATAAACCTCTTGCCAAACCAGCATTGTCCCCTGTTTGTGGGCGGGCAATGGAAAAGAAGCCATTTTTTAGTCGGGAAACCACCACTCTAGCCTCACATTGCCTATCAGCTGCAGGTTGTTCTTTTGCCCTTCCTCTTTCCACCATTTCTGTCAATGCAATTCGTACAATAAAATATCATCAGACCAAAATCGTATCAAGAAATTTATACCCCTGACTTGATTCTGTGGAATTATTCGGAATCTCGAAAGGTATAAAAACCAAGTCAATGCAGGACAAATGACGTAGAGCTTACCTATGGCAACCCCGTATATAGGGTTTATATCCTTCATTGTATTTGGGTTCAGCGCTGCCATTTGGTAGATGCCCGCAGACTCTTTATTTGCTGATCTAATACGCCCTACCAAGCTAGTGTGGAGACACCAATTTATATGACTAAGTTGTAAATTACACTTAATTTCAGTCGCGAATCAATTTTCTTTTGCCCTGGTGCGCTTAGCAGGAAGTCGGTAAGAAAAGAGAATCAATAAAGTTCTTTAAGATGACTCCTCCACTCGCGTGATGAAAATACTTCTATAATGAGTACGATTTAATCCAAGACTTCCTTTAACACGATCCACCATGCTAACTCATGTGTCCTCCATTTTTATCGGATGGTTGCTGATCAACTGCTAGCAAAAAACGACATAATGAAAAATTAATGGGTATAATCAGTTAGAGTTCATTCTGGCTTTTGTTATGTACGAGCTCGCTTTACTCTTTGACCAATGGTTGTAAAGGATAACCAATTCCATGCACAGGGCTCGAAATAATTATGGCAAATATTTCTGTTGTGGTCTCCTTTTTGAATAATCAGCGGCCATGAAATTATTTGAGACAGCATGTAGTTCTATATGTATGCAGAATAAAATCTCACCCACATAAAACATTCAGGTTTATTCTATCCAATGTATACAATGCTTGTTATTAGATTTTATCACCTTACAGAAAGCTAAATCCACAAACTAAAAGCAAAATCATCAGAAATTGGCTTCGATCATGGCCACCTGCCAGGAAGTCAGCTCCCCAGTTATTGGACTGTTTTGAACTTGTCCTCCCTCGGAGAATCATAACGTAGTTCCAGGTTTCATCAGATACATAGAAACAGAGATATGACACTCATGCAAATCGCGATATTACCTTCACAAGACATGCTGGTGATTATGAAATCGAGGCTGCCATTGTATCATATACAAAATAGTCTGTTTTGGACCAAGTTAAAAAAAAATACTGAGCCAATCATGTCAAACATAGTATCATCTGAAAGCTGAAAATCTATTCTAAAAAAGCCGGAAAATACTATACTCTATATTATTACTGATAAAATGGCAAGTAACTGTTACTGTATAGGCACCGAGACCACAATGTGAGTTATCTTCTCTATATGATTACAGACGATCTCAGTATCTACATAATCCACTACTTAATAAGAATCTCTGAACAAATAATCACTAATATTTAAATTTCCCGGGTCGGCATTTATAGAGGAGACTTTGAGCTTTTAGATGATACTATATTGGCCTAGTATTTGTGTTGAAAAAAACTTGGTTGAAAACAGGCTATACAATGGCAGTCTTACCTTCGTAATCACCAGGTGGGTGGGGGACTACTTCCGTTGTCCGATCTCTGTTTCTATGTCTCTGGGTTTCATAGCGGGCCTATAGTGCGCAGTGTATTCGTTCTGTCTGTACCATAAAGAGGAAGATAACTCCGTGGTCAATGCCACTAAGAACCAGTCAGGTGCCCTGACTTTTCGGCATGTGGAAGGTCACCTGTTATGGCATGTAGCAACTAAAATATACGCTTCTTACTGGTTCACTCGTCACACAATATCTGGGATTAGCAAGTCATGGGTTTGTGAATGTCTCATCTTACTACAACAATAATGTGTCAATGATCAATGGATAGTATTTTTTACCAAATTATGTCGTAATATGGATTTCATGATTAGATATGTTTTAGAGGGTTTGGATAAAAAAGAACCTTTTGCCATCTTTGAATTGAAACACTGTTATTGGATTTAATTTTAGATTAATTAATATAATGTGAAGTGGAGTTAACACGAGCAGCAACAGCTCGGTTGCTGCTTAAAACTGCTCAAAATAGACGCCATGCAGCAGCTTCCGGTGATCAAGCAGCAGACGCCAATCTTGTATGCTCTATTTCTTCAGCATCATGTGACAACCAATGACATTGCAGATCCGGATTTGCTGCTCAACCAAGTTTGCCCTGGACCTAAACACTGGAAGCTGAATTATATCCGATGTAAATAAAATTGCCGCTATGATTGGACACTGCACCCGTGCTGCTTGGAAAGATAGTGCATACAGAATTGGTTCATAGCTGCACTGTGTCGTTGGATTGGCGGAAGTTGACGCCCGTTTGAGCGGCACAGGCAGCGGCGCAGACAGCGGCGCAGACAGCGGCGTAGACAGCGGTGCCACTCGTATAAACAACCTTGCGGTGCTGCTCTCCGTGTTGCTTGCGGCTCACCACTGCCACGGCGCACTAGTGTAAACCCGCTGTGAAGCATGCAAAGAGAATTTAGTTGCAAATAAGTGCCGAATTCACGTGCAGAAAGTTATACGCTGATTCAATCATTCAAATCTGAGGAAACCTTAATCACAGTGGCAGGGTCATCTGACGCTCCAGCTCTTTAACAAAATCACACTGCCAACAGGGTGGAAACTTCATGACCATGCACGAGAGAACATGGAGAAATCACAATGAACGTGACTGTGCTAGAATGAGTGTGAGTTACAGTTCAAATAGAACTGACTATATAACATTGAATGCGATCACAGTATGACATCGATACAATTATCAGTTAAAAACATTCTTTTAGTACTGCGCTGATCATATAACTCATACATATCATCCAATCAAAGTTGATCCACCAACCCATGGATGCCAGCCGCATAATAAGACAACAATAGACTTAGCATATACTAATGATTGCCCCATTTACAGTGACTGGGAGGGCTCTATAATACTGGGCAATTACATCCATTGCATAGGAAACTTCTTCGATTGACTTTCTGAGAGAATTGGATCCTCCAATGTATGTTACTGTGTGGAGGGACCTGGTTTAAGGACCATTTAGGATCCATTCAAAGGAAATTCAAAATTGAGTCTGCATGGGCAAAAAGCCCAGCGCACTCTACAGACAGACAGGAAGCATCATGCTTGAATGATTCCATTGAAAATAAAAGTTTTTAGATTCCTACAGTGTTTAGTTCCTCTTGCTGCGTGGTGGCTAGCGCAATCCACTTCACTTTTCCTCAGCTTCGATGTTGGGAATGGCCACCCTCCCTCAAAGCGGAGTGGAAACATTAAAAGTGGACATGGAGCTTGTGTTACAGCTCACCAGCGTGGACAGCAGCACCTCAAGTCTGAATACCACTGCATATAGTAAGAAGAACTGCAAGAAGGAACACCTCACCGCAGAAACCGTCCCAGATCATCAGATGTTAGGTGTGGGGGAGTGGGACTGCAGTTCCAATAAAAAGGCTGCCACAGCTACAGGGGACGTTACTCTGACCAACAGAGGCCCTATCTATATCCCCAGTAGTGATGTGTAAGCAAAGTAATCTAGGTGCAGCACCGGATCCAACTTACACTCATTGACCAGCCCAAGGCGCTGACATACCACGGCAGCCTACATTCATGATGTGCACTGCCACAAGTACAAGACAATACAAACACTGTACAGGCTACAGTCTGAGCCATTCATAAAAACCTACGTCTCTTTCATTCATGTAATCATACACCATAAACTGTTCTGCACTGAATCAATAGATCACACTTGTTTTTATTTCAGTTACACAAATCGCTCATATTTTAGATTGATTTCATGATCGCCTATTGATAACAAACGCATTTGGCACGAGCTATGCGCTTATGTTGTCATTTAGACTAGCCCTTCGTCTATTGGATGTAATCTCTAATTGATTAACTGGCTGTCGGCTAGCATAGGAACAGAGTCGGCAAGTGTAGTCGATCAGTGGGTCGGATGAGTCAACGCCTGCATATTTACTTCACCGTTTCATAGTCTGCTGAAGCACGGAATATAAACTGGATAATATACACGTCATGGTCAGGTATGATACGAAACCTATAGTCAATAGCCATTAGTGATTTGTAGAAGTATTTACTATAGATGTACATTGCTCTAGCTATAGCTGCAACCGGTGTGGTAGGGAGATAGCTCAATGGTGAAGCGCTCGGCTCACAGTCGCAAGAACCTTGATCATAGGGGGAGAGGCTTCGGTTGGGAGTGAGAGCTTCTCACATTACCCTACCTAGCTCAAAAGCTTCACTTTATGGTTGTGCATTGATAATGATTTACTCATGGGGCTCCATGCTAAACCATAGCTGGTAAGAAGGCAACTATCCAATGCGGCAGATTGACCATAACAGTGATGACGCCACACGAGAAAAAAACAGGTATAGATAAATATATCTAATCTATCTATAACATAGCGGGTGCTAGTCATAGGTTGTTGGTTAGTAACTATGTGCAACTCTGTGGAGCTTGTGTTTTGGAGAAGGGCATACTTGGTAACTCATGTCAGTAAAGTACAGTGTTCATGTATCAAAGGGTAAGCGAAAGATGTACATCCAAATGAAATTCTACCCTTATTATATCTATTATGACTACAGGTAATAGTGTTACCTATCGAGAGTGCACAAGTCAGAGAGTCTTCAGAGATTCTGCATGACAAAATGAAAATAAATAGCTAAAGGTTTCGTGTCTACGGATTCCTAATGGATTAAAAATCAGGGTAGGCACTGTAGAGGGGGATCGGACAAAGCGCTGAAGATCTTAGGTTAAAGACAGTTTGTGTGCAGGATTTTCCAAAATGCCTCTCTGTTCACCCATCAAGCAATGGGTACCTGGGTCTCTTCAAAGCTGGGGAAGGTGAAGGCAGTGAGAAAAAGGAGTGGCATCCCACTTCAGTAACACCGGTAGCAGTACAAAGTGGTTTCGTTGTCTATTTTCCCACACGACCCTTGGCTAAGGAACAGCCTTCATCTTTAATGAATGAATAATACTTGTTAAATCCAGAACCTCTCTATTGATGGCCTCTATATCCATCACGAGGCCATTTACAATGCTACTTGGTTCAGAACAGACATTTGGCAGAAGCGAAGGCATACGTGGGCTGACGATGTAGAATGAAACCGTTTGTTCTGTTTGGGCACTCATATTAATCACAGTGGGGCATATTGGTAGTCCGACGATTCAAATCCCCATTTTTCGAAAGCGTAAATTAATGAAGACATAGCAGGTGTTTCCTAAAACTTTGCAGTTATGATTTATAGCTGTCATTTACCTTGAATAGCTCTCCACCTGCACCTCTTTATCCACTTTTTCAGTGGAAGAGTGATCGGGGTAAAATGATTTTGATTGAATTTCCGTTTTGAGCTTTTTTTACCAATTTTTTCATGAGCCAGGAGATTCTACTTGGCCGTTTGCCATCTGAACCTTTCGGCTCAAAGGCAGAGAATCCTGGGCAGATAGGAAGATATGAAGGAGAAGTGGTGGCGTGGTGGGTGGTCGGCTTTCGATCAGATGACCCGGATTCAATTTCTAGTTTGTGCGCCATTTTGTGCTTCCTCTCTCAACAGATTCAGATCGCGATTTTAAATAAAGTAAGACCAACTACACGAAACCATGGACCATTCTAAAAACCAGTCATTGGCTTATAGTGATATAATCCATGTAAAACAAGATTATCTTATCTTATCTTATGATGTAAATTGTTGAGCGGAAACTGAGTTCGAAACATTTATAAATGCTTGCCAAACTTTGCTTTGGTTCACTGATTATGTACTGACATGCGCTGCTAAGAGTGAATCACTGAAAGTTTCATGCTGAGATAAAAACTCATCTCTGATAGCGTAAATCATATGCGTATGGACTATGGCCACTGACCATACTCGTAGCTAGGTAGCTAGCCGGAGTTAGCTGCATGCAGTCTTGTATCTGAGAGGTTGTCAGACCGTATGAATACATGAAACTTCATATTTCATTCCATGACCAAGCCACCTCACCAAACTATTCTGGGTCCATTTCGCCATTATTTCAATTTAAGGGGGATAATTTCAAACTACACATGATAAAAACCCTGTGTACAAAGCTACTTCATGCAGGTACATATGTAGCGGATAGCGGGATATCGGGATTGCTCATGCGTCGGCTCTGCATGGGCTCGCAACCATGAAAATCAGGGTTAGGATCCTGTTGTGAGGACGTGCTCTGTGATCCTAACTCAAAACAAAAACAACCCTCACAATGAATTGGAATGTTAATACTGACCACCTCTCGGCGCTCCATGCTAAACCAATAACAGTGAAGGTGTTATACAAGATGGAAAGAGTACAGAAGAAACTTTGCTCCCTTACTTCCTGTCTCTACCTTTAGATTCTTTGTCCAACAGGACTGTATTTCTCAGGCCTGGGCTTCTATCTTCAAATGGGTTTTATGAGAGCAAAGAGAAGCAAATATTGTTTACTATCAATATAAAGGGCATTAGCCCACTCTTTGATGTTTAGCAGACTCTGGCAAAGCTTTCATTGATTGCTTTCTGGCAAGTTCACCTCATCATCAGTAGCTTTCATCAAATATCTGTCTGCAAAGTCTCACACCACCCTTACATTGTTAGCCTACAAACAGCACCTAACAAACCGGATACTCCCACTTACCACCGTTGTGAGGGAACTTACATGTATGTGTGCTACATGTACATGTACATACTCGTATCAATGGTCTCTTTGAGAAATGTGTAGAGATTGTCAAGTTAGAATTTTTTTCATTGTTCTACTTGGGCCATCCTACTTTATGGGCCTACTAGGCCCGAGGCTTGTTGGAGTGATAGGAGCTACGAATTATGCGAAGAGCTCATGCTCACAGTGGGCCCTAAGCATGACTAGGATTTATTCCTGAAGTTCTGCATTGCATTGTAAATTGACACTGTGTGTCTTCAATTTCCATCTCGGAGTTTGGGAATTTAGTTTTGTCCCAAGCTACCGAGTATGGCCCACGCAGTATCAACCTGACTGATGCATATTTATCAATATAAAGTAATTTTTGTGTCTTGCAGTGATGCAGCTGATGGCCTGTTGAGTCTTTTGTGACTAAGTATTTCCCAAGCTCAGTCATCAGGAGGCCTTCTGCTTGCGCCCGTGTACCCCATATATAGAAGGTAACTTTATGGGTGAACCTCCTTTATTTTACATCACGATCCAAAACCAATGCGGGTTATGCGTGAGATAAAGTTCATGCCTGAAATGCAAATCAAACCAGGGTCCAGCACACTATCCACTAAGTCCATGCTTGGCAATTGTAGCAGCAGAACTCAGAACTCACCTGTATACTACAAACCCCACCACTCACAACACACTGTTTTAAGTTGTGCATGTGGGTAACATAGAAGGTTTGCTGGGTCTTTAAATGGACAGACATAAGCCATCTTCTGCATGAGAGTCATGGGAGGTTGGGGGTCAGTCCACCCGAGTGAATATTTTACTATAAACCTTCCAATTATAACGGTCTTTATGCACCCTACAACATGTGTAGACTATTAATACACACTGCAGTTATACTGTAGATTTATGCATACATATGCGCACCGCGGGTGACTCATATGCACCTTGGCGCCTAATGGCCAGTAGACATGGTATATGGTTTCAATGTGGTTTTCACATGCCGACGCCAATGCATACGGAAACTAGAATTAATCTATTGGTTGTTTATAAACACATCTCTAGTCAGACTTCCTGCGTTTTGTTATGAGCTATGTTTACTTTTGAAATTAGCATTGAAAGCGGCACCATGTTTAGCAAAATATCGGGTGGGGGGGGGTGCGCAAAGTCAGGTGACGGGAGATAGTTGCAGTACGACTCATACAGTGAATGTAACAGATCTTGATGTAATGGAGTTGCTCATTAGCTTGACCCAAGATTGAAAGACTCTGGCCGGGTTTGAATCCTGGTCATTCTAAGGTCTAAGAATGAGCGCCTCACATAATTTCTAGGTTCTACCGCTACAACAAGCCTTGAGCTTAGAAGTTGGCCAAGTGCCGAATGAAAAAAAACGAATTAAATCACAATGGGCTCTCTGTGGTCATGTGATTTTCATCTTAGCAACTTGGTTTATTTCGTGATAAAATTTTATCATAGAGAAACGGCGAGTGGTAAAGAG
>Ga0224511_10000761_pt1 | contig 16983 bp, 12 predicted proteins | sample SF_May12_sed_USG_2_FD_169988 | JGI IMG/M metagenome (GOLD analysis project Ga0224511, IMG submission 169988) | Sediment microbial communities from San Francisco Bay, California, United States - SF_May12_sed_USGS_8_1 | ecosystem: Environmental > Aquatic > Marine > Sediment | place: USA...
CTATTTATGCGGGCATCCACCTTCGTTTTGGCGATTTTTCTTCTCAAACAGTAATAGAGCTGGGGCCACTGCTGCCGCGGGCGATTGTTTTTACTCTGGTGATGTTATTCATTATGGTGGCTATGGGTCTGTACGAGAGAGAGATCAAGGAAGGTGACTGGAGTTATTACTCCAGGTTCATGGCGACTTTTCCAATCGGTTTTATTGCTATGACATTCATTTTTTATGCCATACCTGGCCTGTTTCTTGGGCGAGGTGTTTTGGGCATCTCCTTTTTGGTTGCTATGGCAGGTACCGCCACGATCCGGTTTATTTTTCTGAGCGTGGTCGACAGCGAGGCCATAAAGCGTCGTGTATTAGTCGTGGGCGCAGGCAGTCGCCCCGCCAAGGTTGCTGCGCTACTGAATTCTGAGCAGGGGCGGAACCGCTTCCATTTGGTTGGTTATATGCCTATCGATGGTGTCCACTCCTCGATACCAAAGAGCTTAATAATTGAGCACGAGATACCAATTCTCGCTATCGCTACAACATATGATGTGGATGAGATCGTGGTAGGCGTCAGACAGCGGCGCGGGGGAGCTCTACCTATGGGGGAATTACTAGAATGCCGAATGGAGGGGATCAACGTTATCGACCTGTCGACATTTTTCGAGCGCGAAACCGGTAAGGTGCAACTGGAGTCCCTGAATCCAAGCTGGATAATCTTTTCTGAAGGTTTTGATAAAGGTAATTTTCGTAACATGATTAAGCGCATGTTTGATTTAACCGCCAGTAGCATCCTTTTGTTGATTACTCTACCTGTAATGTTAGTCACTGCAATCCTGATTAAACTGGATAGCAAAGGACCGGTATTCTACAAACAGGAAAGGACTGGTGAATGTGGTAATCCGTTTCAGGTGTATAAGTTTCGCAGCATGCGCACAGATGCTGAGACGGAAGGTAAGCCTCAATGGGCAAAAAAGGATGACGATAGGGTGACAAGAGTTGGGAAGATAATTCGTACTTTACGCATTGATGAACTACCTCAGATTATCAATGTATTGAGGGGCGATATGAGTTTTGTGGGTCCGCGCCCGGAACGTCCTTTTTTTGTGAATCAATTAATAAAGGAAATCCCGTTCTTTTCAACGCGCCATAGCGTTAAGCCAGGGATTACCGGATGGGCGCAGATTCGTTATCCTTATGGCGCTTCGGTGGAAGATGCCAAGGAAAAACTGCAATACGATTTGTATTATGCCAAGAACCACACCTTGTTCCTGGATCTGATCATTCTATTTCAGACGGCTCAGGTGGTGTTATTTGGCAAAGGCGCACGCTAGAGTGTTGTCGTTTATTTTTTGGCCTTAAGAGGATCCAGTGGTGAGCTATACCAGTCCACCACCAGGCCATTACTAAAGTAGACCTTCGACATACCATACTCCCAGCTATTTTCAGCAACATAATCGGGCTTACCCTGAGCTCGGCGCACTTCATCCTGGGTTGACCCAATAGTAAAAAATCCTTTGCCGGGCTTGTTACCGAGTTTCGGATCTGATACGACGTTCAATGGGTTTTCGGCGTGAGCAATCCAGCTCATGACAGTGCCATTGCTGAAGAACACCTGTGAATTGCCATAATACCAGATATCACCTTCCACTTTTGTCGGCTTGCCTTGAGCCGCATACACTTCCCCCACTTTGGAGCCGTAAGTGAAATAACGGATGGGGGAAGAGGTCGCTGTTTTTGGTTCGTTGCTATTTGTCAGTGTTTGCTGAGCCGGTGATGGTGCGCCAGAGTTTTCCTTGATCGCCTGAATGGTATTGCCAGCCTCTGGCATAGAAGTGTTGAATTTTGACCAAACACCATAAGCAGATCCGGCAACTATCAAAATGATAACAATTTTCCGTAAACGCGAACTCTTCGGCGTTTCTTCAGCGGTTTCCCGGTAGCTGCTAGAATGGAAATCCTGTTCTTGGTTCTGTCGGGGGCTGTATGTTTTTTTCGGGCTGTTTTCGCCTGGACCTTTGGCTGTGTCTTGACGGCTACTCTGATTCGGACCGCCTTCGTTGCCTAGTGGTAGCCTTTGATGAACCTGGTAGTAATCCGATAGAGCCTTGTAGGCCAGATTGATCTCTTTGATTTTTTCTTCTGCAAGAAGTCGTGCTTGTTCATTGCCATTATGGCGGTCTGGGTGCCAGGTGTTTGCCATCTTGCGATAGGTTTTTCTGAGTTTGTCCCAGCCGCAAGATGAATCCACACCGAGGGTGCGATAATGTTGGGCAAAATTATTTGGGCTATTCATAGATCAGAAGATGTTTGCTTACGTTGCTTAACCCAGTATTTCACTCAGGTTATTTAATTTCTCTGGTTTGATAGTTTCAGGGACCGTTCTTCTTGGCAAGTTCAAAATAACATATTACCGCAGTAACTGTAGTAGATATTTTATTACCCTGAAAAATAAGCAAGAAATACGCCAAAATCGACATGGAGAATATTACATCCTTAACCTCGCTAAAATTTAAAAAACGGTATTAGTATTAAGGTTTTAATTGATTTATACTTAGCGACGAAAAATGTCTGGATCGTCATTATCTCTCCGAGCATATTGGCGAGGGTGTTATATGCAAGGGTCTTGCGACCGGAGTTGCCCTAAATGGAAAATTGTGGGGTAAGCCGAGTCGCGAGAAATACAAAAGATTGGCTGAGATCAAAGTATTTTCCCGGAAAAGATGTAAGTTGCCTGTAAGTGACATAATTTAAACTATGGGTTTTTCCGGGACTCGAGTGAAAAAATCTAAGCCTAGAAAACAACAAGTTAGGGTGACCAAGCTGAGTTTTGCTGACATTTTAGGGTGTTTAAAGGTGAGATCTGCTATTTGGTCATGGTAATGAGTTGGGCGTTCTACTAGCAAAAAAAGAGAGCATGGAATGAGAGAGGTATCAGTCCCCGTATTGGTGATTTGTGGTTTGATGTTGACGGCGTGCGCCAGTAACACAACAAAGGTGAAGCCGGACAAGATCGTTCCGGATGGAAACGAAGAAGCCATCGCGGCATTAAAAACATTTACGGTAAATGAGTACAAGATTGGGGCTGACGATGTCCTTCAGATCAATGTATGGCGTAATCCCGAGCTGACAACAACAGTGCCAGTGAGACCGGATGGTAAGATTTCTTTACCTCTGGTGGGCGATGTCGTGGTGGGTGGCTTATCTCCTGCGGATGTCGCCAGGAATATTGAAAATAAATTAAAGATATTCATTCGCACGCCCCAGGTATCGGTAATTCTTACGCAACTAAATAGCCATCAATATTTGTCGCGTGTCAGGGTAACAGGAGCAGTTGGGCGACCGTTATCGGTTCCTTATAGGCAGGGGATGACTGTTCTGGATATTGTATTGGAAGCCGGGGGCCCTAATGACTTTGCCTCTCCCAATCGTACAAAACTCTATCGCAAGGCAGGTGAGAAAACAGAGGTGATTCGAATTAACCTGGAAGATATCCTGACGAAGGGTAGGCTGAAGACCAACGTATCATTACAGCCTGGCGATGTATTGATTGTGCCTGAACGCATATTTTAGCGATAACGAAAGTTTGCGAACGGTTATTATTATTTATGAATCTGCCTTTTGAACAAATTATCAGGTTGCTGATTAACGAAGCCTTCCAATACCGGAGGGCAATCGTATCTGCTTTTGCCGTAATCAGCTTGGCATTTCTTAGCGTGGGATTGGTTTGGCCCAAGATCTATACTTCAACTTCTACGATTTTTGTTGAACAGACCAATGTCATTAATCCGTTAATGGAAGGTGCGGCAGTCACTGCCGATGCCACGAATCAGATACGGATCGCACAGGAGTTATTATTTAGTCGGAAAACGATGTCTATCATTCTGCAAGAGGGTGGCTGGTTAATTAATGAACTGACACCGGTAGAACAGGAAAAGGTGATCCAGGGAATTCAGGGACGTACCTCAATATCAATGGTGGGAAGAAATCTTTTGAAGATTGAATATCATGATGATCTTCCTGAGCGCGCTTTCGCCGTAGTAACAAAATATACTGATACCCTGATCTCAAGAATTGTTGACGAGAAAGCCAAGGAGAGCAAGGAGGCGTTTGAATTTATTGATCAGCAGGTGCGTGATTATCATGACAAGCTGATTGTTGTGGAAGGCAAGATCAAGGATTATCGTAGTTCTAACCCGGATGCTACACCTGGTAGTGATACTGCCGTAAATACTCGCATCAATCGATTACTGAATACTGTAGAAACCACGACGCTGGAGCTTCAGGAAGAAAAGATTAAAAAGGAATCGCTGGAGAGACAGTTATCCGGTGAGGCGGAAGTCACAGCCAGCCTATCCCATGAAGGTCAATTACGCACTCGTATTGGAGAGCTGCAAACTGAATTGGAAACACTGCTGCTTACCTATCATGAGTCGTATCCAGATGTTGTGCGTATTCGGCAACAGATCAATGACCTCAAGGCTACTATCGAAAGGGAAAAAGTGCGCCGGTTGGAAGCGAAAAAACTGGCTAAGGCCGGAGGACAGCCATATGTTGACGAAGGTATATCCAATAACCCGCTTTACCAGCAATTAAGAAGCCAACTATCGGCAACCAAGACTAACATCGAAACCCTTACGGCCAGGCTTAATGAAAGCCAGAAGCGCCTGGATGAGGAACTGGAGCGTTCCAAACGTATTCATGGCGGTGAGGCTGCCATGACCGAGCTGACCCGCGATTATCAGGTTAACCGGGAAATTTATCAGGACCTGCTGCGCAGGAGAGAGAATGCACGCGTGACCATGAATTTAAATATGGATAGGCAGAAGATATCCATACGCGTTCAGGAACCACCGCTGATGCCGGTTCAGCCTAGCGGGTTACGTTTTATCCATTTCGTATTGGTAGGAATGTTTCTGGGTTTCGCCATTCCCGTTGGCGTCTTGTATGGCTTCCAGCAAGTCGACCCTCGTATACGCGCACCGGGGATTATTGTAGAGAGACTAAAGCTGCCTGTGATCGCTGATATTCCTCATTTGTCGAGTCCTGCGGAAATTCAGGCGATTGCCACTAATTCGCGCTGGTTGGCGGTAGTAGTAATTGGCGTGGGAGTAATTTATTTTGTGGTCGCACTTCTGAAAGTTACCGGGATGCTATAAACATGAGCAAAATCGAAGAAGCCTTAAAGAAGGCCAGGGAAAACAGGAGTAAACAGTTGGTCCCGTCCGGCCAAGTCTCATCGGTAGAAGGGCAATCGGCATCGCCGAAGTCCGGGCGCGAACTGTTGGATATAGAGTCAAAGATAGATTCAAGCCGCAGAATCGCCACTATGCGTGAGCAAGGCGAGATGCCGCAGAAGCAGCTAGCCCTGAAAAAGATCATTTATCCCGATATGCAGGAAAACCATATCGCCAACTCATTCAGGGAACTGAGAACGAAGATATTACAGAAGAGTAACGGTAGGCAAAGAACAATCATGGTTACTTCGCCCACTTCTGGTTGCGGTTGCAGCTTTTCCGCACTGAATCTGGCGGCGGCATTTTCCTTCGATGAGAGTAAAACGGCGTTGTTGGTTGACTGTAATTTGCGTAACTCGGGATTAAGTAAAATTTTATCATCGGAAGGACATGGTCTGACGGACTATCTGGAATCCACCGAGCTTGATGTCTCGGAGATTATCCATCCGACCGGAATCAAGCGATTGCGTTTGGTCCCTGCAGGCGGCGTACGGGAAGTGCCTGTGGAGTATTTTACATCCATGAAGATGCGATCCTTGTTATCGGCCATTGAGGAAAGATATCCTGATCGTTATATTATTATCGATACTCCACCGATACTGGAGTCTGCCGACTCCCACATTCTTTCGGAGTTGTGTGATTTTGTATTACTGGTTGTTCCTTATGGAAAGTTTACCCAATCTCAAATAAAGGCGGCTGCAGATGCCATCAGTGGTGAAAAGCTGATTGGTATCATTTTTAACAATGAGCCCTGTGTACCGGGCCAATCCTGGAGGCGTTTTCTCAAGTCCCTGTTTTCTCCTTCCGGCTTCAAGTGGACCGGTCTGAAGAAAGCCGTTTAAAAGTTTCAGTGGATTTATGAATTCAGGAAGTACTCGAATTCCCATTGGAGCACTTTTTGGAGTGCTCCTGTTGCTTGTATGTTATGGAAAACCATCATTTGCGGATATTGGGTATCAATTAGGTCTGGCAGGTGAGTCCAGTGATAATATCGGGCGCGATGCGGCGGATACGCGTTCGGAATGGATTACACGTTATCTTGCCGCGCTTACGTTGAATGCCGATAATCGTTTATTTACTTCCAATACCCTGCTTCAAGCGCGTTATAACGATTATAAGAGAAATATCTATGATGACAGGGCGGATTATCTGGTTAACTCGGAATTAGTCTGGCGCATACTGCCTCAGAGGCTTGAATTCCGGGTAGATGATATTTTTACGAGAGTACAGCTTAATCCCGCGGAAGCAGATACCCCTGACAACCAGCAGAATACCAACGTTGTGTCTCTTGGTCCCACGATGAATATCAGGTTTGGGGACGCGGATTTACTTATTCTTCAAGGCAGGTATTCAGAGACCTATTACGAAACAACTGATACTGACAATAGAGTGCATCTGGGGAACATACGTTATCGCCATCGCCATACACCGGTATCAACTACTTCGCTCAATCTTACCAGCCGGGTTGTGCAGTATACTGAATCAAATCTCTATCCCACCATGTGGACCCATCGCGGGGTTCTGGGCTATGCGCGGGCCGCATCACGCATTACTCGTCTGTCCGCAGAGGTGGGACGCACCCTGATCGATGACCGCACCAATCCCGTTGATAATACCTTCAGCACCACAGGAACCGCACGCCTGACGCGACGTACAACCCGTAATTCCATATTGCGTCTCGAAGTAGGCAGAGAAGTATCGGACGCAAGCGAAACGCTGCTTCAGGATACCCGTCAACAGCAGCCTTTGGAGGATGTGATTGCGCCCGGTGCCCTGTTTATTACCTCTAATGCAAGCGCCCGCCTGACGCGGGCGACAATTTATGGTAGCCAGGCACTGAATCTTAGGGCCAGAAAGATTGAATTTGAGGAAATCGGTAATCAACCATTGACCGATGCGACGTCCAGTCAAAGAATGGGCAGTGCCGAGCTGAATTTAACCTATAATCTGACTGAGAGTGATCGGGCTGGTATTAGAGGCCGGTTTATTAAGACCGAGTATCGCGATACCCTGCGCACAGACCGGGATTCATGGCTTGAAGGCTGGTTTGAGCGGCAAATCCGTAAAAGAGTCGCGCTCAGGCTTGGGTATTCGCGGGGAGAAAGGGATAGTAGTAATTCTGCTGATGAATATGTGGAAAATCGGGCCATGATTTCCCTTAGCTATAATTATGAGGTAGGACAGCCGGAAAGGAGCCCCATTGACGGGGATGGTTTCCGGGATCTGGAGAGGCCCGAACCGGACGTTCTCGACGATGGCTCCGGTTTTAGCGGCGCGGCACAACCGGGAGCAAACCCACTAGACGCTGGAACTGAATAAGAGGCGCCTGAAGGAATTATAAATGTATCTACAGCTTTTTAATCTTGTTGATTTTCCCTTCCAGTTAACGCCGGATACAGATTACCTGTATCTGAGTAACTCCCATGCCAGGGCGGCAGCCTATATGGATTACAGTGTCTGGAATCAGGAGGGTTTTGTTGTCATTACTGGTGAAGTTGGTGTAGGTAAGACATTGCTGGTTCATAAGTTGCTTTCTGAACTAACCAGTAATGTGGTGGTTGCCAAGGTATTCCAGACACAGCTTAACGAAGTGGAATTTCTTCAGGCCATGCTGGTGGAGTATGGGCTGAATCCATTTAATGCCAAGAAAGTCGAGCTCATGGATATGCTCAATACTTTCCTGATCAACTGTTACGGCGAGTCCAAGCAGGCAGTACTGTTGGTGGATGATGCCCAGAATCTGGATTTCAAGGTTCTTGAAGAAATCAGAATGTTATCCAATTTGGAAATCAAGAATGAAAAAATACTGCACATAATCCTGGTCGGTCAGCCGGAACTGGCCAGAACCCTGGAACAACCGGAACTTGAACAGTTAATGCAGCGCGTGCGGTTGCGTTTTCACATTAGCCCGCTCACCAGAGCTGAGGCAAAGGACTATATACTTCATCGGTTGAGAATAGCTGGTTCAGGTGGCAGGGAGATATTTGAAGAAGATACCTTTGATATTATTCATAAATACAGCGGTGGATTACCGCGCCTGATTAATACACTGTGTGATACGGCATTAACTTGCGCCTTTGCGGATGATAACACTTCAGTAACGAAAGAAATTGTTAGCACGGCTATTTCGGAACTGCAGTGGCAGCCTTACAGTGAGCGTAAGGCCCAGCTACAAAAGCAGCGCAAAGAAGCACATAAATCCGGTATTGTTACCGGCGACGTATCGCAACTTTCCAGTTTGCTGGAAAGTAATACTAGGGCGCTGGCTCAAATAGGCAACAAGTTTGAGAATCTTGACGGGCTGGTATCACCGTTGTCCATGATCGCCCGGCAATTAAGTTCGATCGAGAAGTTATTGACAGCGCTGGCCGAGAAACAGGGTATAACGGTTAACAGTCAGACTGTAGCAAACCAGAATCCCCGGGCGACAGCGCCCAAGGGTAGTTCACCCACTTCCGGTAACGACAAAAACAAAAGCCGGATAGCCTGAGACGGGCACGGGAAGGGAGTTATGTGCGGCGTAGCAGGTATCGTCAGTTTTCAATCCACGGCTACACCTGGGAAACATATCCTCGAGCGCATGGTCCAGCAGCTTTATCACCGCGGGCCGGATGGTTATGGCTACTTCGTTGAAGCGCCGATCGGTCTGGCCCATTCCCGTTTAAGCATTATCGATATCGCTGGCGGCGACCAGCCCATTCACAATGAAGATAAAAGCGTGTGGGTAGTTTTCAATGGCGAAATATTTAATTATATCGAACTGCGTCAGGATCTGGTGCAACAGGGTCATGTTTTTTACACTCACTCGGATACTGAAGTGATTGTGCATTTGTACGAACAATACGGTGATGATTTTGTTTCTTATTTAAACGGCCAGTTCGCAATTGGTTTGTGGGACAAGAACAACCAGAAATTAATTCTGGTGCGCGACCGCGTGGGCATCGCTCCTTTGTTTTATACCCGCCAGGCCGGGCAGTTGTTATTTGCGTCAGAGGTAAAAGCCCTGATGGCTGCCTCAGAGCAATCGCCACAACTGAACCTGAAAGCGCTGGACCAACTTATGACCTTCTGGTCGCCCGTAAGCCCCGAGACCGTATTCAAGGATGTCTACGAGGTTTCCCCCGGGGAAATGGTTGTGGTTAAAGACAAGCAAATTACCCGAAAGCGTTATTGGGATTGGCAGTTCCCTGTTAACGGTGATTATGCTGTTGGTTCCGATGATGAGCTGGCCTGTCAGTTACACGATCTTCTGATTGATGCCACACAACTGCGTCTGCGTTCCGATGTGCCCGTAGGGGCTTATCTTTCCGGTGGCCTGGATTCATCCGTACTGGTCTCTATTATTCATCATTATGGCAATGTGCCGCTGCGCACTTTTTCCATTGGATTCGATGAGCAGTCCTTTGACGAAAGTGATCACCAAAATAATCTGATCAAACATCTCAATGCCAAGCACAGTCGTATACAAAGCAGTAACAGTGATATCGCGCGCGATTTCGTGAAAACCATTTATCACACGGAGTCGCCGGTGCTGCGTACAGCGCCGGTACCCATGGCGACCCTGTCCGGATTGGTTCACAATCAGGGTTATAAGGTGGTGTTGACAGGTGAAGGTGCTGATGAAGTGCTGGGAGGTTACGATATTTTTAAGGAGGCTAAAATTCGCCAGTTTTGGGCCAGGAATTCCAATTCAGCCATGCGGCCACTGTTGTTGAAACGCCTGTATCCCTATCTGGACATGTCCCAGGGGCAGGCCTACCTGCAGCAATTTTTTGGCATGGCCCTGGACCAGCCGGGTTTGACTTATTTTTCGCATATCCCGCGTTGGACCACGACCGCCAAGTGTAAGGATTTTTTTTCCGATTCCACCAAGGGCGTGCTAAAAGGCGATGCGCTTGAGGTGATGAACAGCAGTTTCCCCGAGAATCTGTGTCGCTGGCATCCGTTTAACCGTGCCCAGTATATTGAATCAAAATCCCTGATGGCCGGTTATTTACTGTGTTCTCAGGGTGACCGCATGCTCATGAGTCACTCAGTGGAAGGCCGGTTTCCCTATCTGGATCATCGTGTTATCGAATTCGCCAACCGGCTGCACCCAAAAATGAAAATGCGGGCTTTGAACGAAAAGTTTCTGCTGAAACGGGCCATGGGAAAGTATATTCCTCAGACTATTATCAGGCGCCACAAGCAGCCCTACCGGGCACCGGATATTCTGGCATTTTTCGGCGAAAATACACCGGCGTACGTCGATGAGCTATTATCAGAAGATAAGTTGCGTAGCTACGGTTATTTTGACCACCAGCGCGTTGGACGTTTCCTGAAAAAAGTACGTATGGGCAGGGCCATTGGTTACAAGGACAATATGGCCCTGGTGGGAATTTTGTCGACACAGGTCTGGCATTATTTGTTTGTGGAGAACCATGGCCGAAACGTCGCTATGAATTGATCAGGATTTTTAATTTAGTAACACGGGGTTAAACAGGAGCTTACATGTCTATTGAACACAAACTACGGGGATACATTCTGGAGAATTTTCTTTTTACTGATGATGAGTCGGCGCTTTCAAGCAGCGACTCATTTCTGGAAAAGGGTATTATTGATTCTACGGGCATCATGGAAGTCATTTATTTTATTCAGGAGGAATTCGGTATCGAGGTGGATGATAATGAAATGATTCCGGAGAATCTGGACTCCGTCAACAACATCGTCAAATTTCTCGAGAAGAAGAAAGCCGCCTGATAGCATGTCCCAGTCTCTGATTCATTTACTTCAGCACCAGGCGCATCGTGTGCCGGACAATATTGCTATTGTCCAAAAGGATGAGCGCATCAGTTATGGTCAGCTTTATGCCTGTATCTGTGCTGTTGCCGCCTTTCTAAGGGAGAATGGTCTGGCGCCAGGTGCCAGAGTGGGACTGCTGTTGGAAAATAGCCCCCAGTTTGTGGCAACGTATTATGGTGTGTTGGCTGCCGGTGGTGTGGTGGTGGCCATGAACACGGGCACCAAATCGAGAGATTTGGTTAACTGGCTCAAGCATAGCGAAGCCTGCTGGTTGTTTGCTGACGCCCGTCATCCTGAACTGGCAGCTATCACGACGCAAATGCGTGACAGCATCGCCTACGTTATCGTCGGAGAGCACCCCAACGGTTCGGCTATTACTGTCGGCGCCAGCTGGAAACAGATTCAAGAAAATGGAGCGGTCAACGAGCCGGATTTATCTTATTCCGGACAGCCGGGCGAATTGGCATCTATTATCTACACCTCCGGCACTACCGGGCACCCCAAAGGGGTGATGCTGAGTCACGGTAATCTATTTCATAACGTGAATTCCATTGTAGGTTACCTGAAGCTCACGGGCGATGATATCGTCATGAATATCCTGCCATTTTATTATTCTTACGGTAATTCCGTCCTGCATACCCATTTGGCGGTAGGTGCTACGATTGTGCTTGAGAACAGTTTGCTGTATCCACACAAGATTCTGCAGACCATGGAAAAAGAACGAGTCACGGGGTTTTCCGGTGTACCCTCGACCTTTTCTATTTTGCTAAGCAGGACAAAATTCAAAGACTATGATCTTTCTTCTTTGAGATACATTACCCAGGCGGGGGGGCCGATGGCGCCTGCCAGCATTCGTCGGGTAATCGCCGATCTGCCGAACGCGGAATTCTTTGTGATGTATGGTCAGACTGAGGCCACGGCGCGTTTGAGTTATTTGCCACCCGACAAACTGGAACAAAAACTTGGTTCCGTCGGCATCGGCATCCCCGGCGTAACGCTGGAAGTGCAGGATGATCAGGGCAATAAGGTTGCGCCCGGTGAAATAGGTCAGATTTATGCCAAAGGCGACAATATTATGTTGGGTTACTGGAAAGACCCGCAGACCACTGAAACCGTGATACAAAATGGCTGGTTGGTTACCGGTGACCTTGCCTATCAGGACAGCGATGGTTTTATTTTCATCAATGGTCGTGCCTCGGATATGATCAAATCTGGCGCCAATCGCATCAGCCCCAAGGATATTGAAGAGGTCATTGCAGAACTGGAAGGTGTAGAGGAAGTGGCGGTAGTGGGTATCCCTGATGAAATACTGGGGCAAGTCATAAAGGCATTTGTTGTGGCGTCGCCCAACGCAAAACTGGAAAAGAAAGCCGTAATGGCCCATTGCCGTCAGAACCTGGCCATCTACAAGTTACCTAAAGAAGTCGAATTCGTGTCTGAGTTGCCGAAAACCGCCTCAGGCAAAGTTAAACGCTTTTTGCTGGCGGACACAGCACGTGCCTCATAAAGCAATTATTGTAATTAAAAAAGGAAGAAATAATGCCAAGTTCAAAAACAAAATTGTCAGATGATGTCTTGTCTTTTGATATGGACCGCGAGGTGGACAAAATCGCCGAGGCGATGAGAGAGATACTGCGTTCAAAGCTGCATAGGCGTGGTCTGGTGATCGCCATGTCGGGCGGCATAGACAGTTCAGTGAGCGCCGCCCTGAGTGTCAAGGCTCTTGGCCCCGGCAAGGTGTTTGGTTTGTTGTTGCCGGAACAGGATTCCTCTTCCAGCAGTAGTGATCGGGGAAAGCAACTGGCGGAACACCTGGGTATCGAATACATCACCCACAATATCGCTAAAACCCTGGAGGCCATTGGTTGTTATGAGTGGCGTGATAAGGCTATTAAAGAGACCTTTCCTGAATACACTGATGGCTGGAAAAACAAGATTGTCATTACCGGTGGCATTGAGGGTCAGTTTAACCACTTCAAACTGGTGGTGCAGACACCGCAAGGTGATATCAAGGAAAAGAAATTGGGATTGAAGCAATATCTGCAGATTGTCGCCGCGACCAATTACAAACAGCGTATCCGGAAAACTGTGGAATATTTTCATGCTGACCGCCTTAACTATGCTGTGGTCGGGACACCGAACCGACTTGAATACGACCAGGGTTTCTTTGTAAAAAATGGCGATGGCTCGGCAGATGTCAAACCCATTGCCCATCTCTACAAAACTCAGGTATATGCTCTGGCGAAACATCTGGGTCTGCCTGATGAAATCTGTTCCGCTGTACCTACAACCGACACCTACAGTCTGTCGCAAGGCCAGGACGAATTCTATTTTGCGTTGCCCTATCAGCAGATGGATATTGCCCTTTGGGCGTTGAACCATGGAGTCAGTGCCAAAGAGTTGGGAGAGTATCTGGGTATCGGTGAGGATCGCGCAGCCTATGTCTACCAGGATATCCAGAACAAACGTCATACCACCAAGTACATGCACGATAAAGCGTATTTGGTTGAACCGGTGACCGAGTTACCATAACCGACAGGTGTGCCGGTATCATTGAATGACAGCTGACTGTTTATGAAAAATGCCTTTACCATTGATGTTGAAGATTACTTCCAGGTGCAGGCCTTCGCCGGTGTTGTTAAACGCGATACCTGGGACGGTTATGAGAGCCGGGTGCAGGCTAATACCGGCCGTATTCTGGATTTGCTCGATAGCAAAAACGTCAAGGGTACCTTCTTTGTTCTGGGCTGGGTGGCAAAGCGCTATCCTGATATTGTCCGCGAGATTGCTGTGCGAGGCCATGAAGTGGCCAGCCACGGCATGAGTCACAAGCTGGTTTATACGCAGACAGAAAAGGAATTCCTGCAAGAGACAAGTGATAGCAAGAAAATAATCGAGGACATTTATCAGCAACCTGTATTGGGCTACAGGGCGGCTACCTACTCTATTACCAATAAATCTTTATGGGCGCTGGATATCCTGGCGGACCTTGGTTTTGAATACGATTCCAGCATTTATCCAGTGCACCATGATAAATACGGCATCGCCAAGGCGCCAAGAATGCCTCACTACATTGAACTTAAAAATAACAAGCGTCTTATCGAGTTTCCCATTGCTACGGTACCTGTTTTGAATAACAATTTTCCCATTGGTGGTGGTGGGTATTTCCGGATTTTTCCTTATATGATCAGCCGGTTCGGCTTGCGCAGAATCAATAATGGCGAAAATAAGCCATTTGTTTTTTATTTACACCCCTGGGAAGTGGATCCCGGGCAGCCCAGAATCAAGGCCGGGCGCCTATCCATGTTTCGACACTACACGAATGTTAAAAGCTGCAAAAGCAAGCTGGAAAAATTACTGGATGATTTTACATTTACTCCAATGAGGGAGGTTATAGGGAATTTGCAAGCGTTGGAAACAGTACGCTACTAACACTACTGTCGTTAGAACAATAACAAAATCAAGAATTAATCTGGAGCGGGCAAGCATTGAAAAGTCTAACCGATAAAGCAGGTCTGCTCGTTGTTCTGAACATATTCAAGTATTCAGTCGGTTTTTTGATACCGATGTTTTTGGTGCGGGTCTTAACCAAACTGGAATACGGTACCTATCAGCAGCTCCTTATTATCGGCACGGCGTCAGCCCGAGTTCTGGTGCTGGGTCTGCCGAGCGCTGTTTACTATTATTACAATATTGTTACCGATGTTAAAAAGCGGGCATTAATTACCCAGACAGCGGTGCTGACCTTCCTCACCGGGTTGCTTGGTGCTCTCGGTATTTATCTGGCACGTTATAAGATTGCCGATGCAATGAGCAATCAATTGCTCGTCGATTTGATTCCCATCTACTGTATTTATGTCGTGTTTTACGTTGCCAGTGAATATGTTGTCGATGCGCTGATCAGCAAAAATAAATATAGGCTGTCCGTGGGTATGCAGGGCGCAGAAATCCTCATTCGGTTTGTCATTATTATCCTTCCTATTGTCCTGGGTGGTGGGTTGACTGAGCTAATTTTGAGTATCGCCTTTTATGCGCTCTTCCGTTTCGGTATGTATACGCTCGCTATACGCGAGGAGTTCTTTCCCGTCGACCGGCACAGCTTCGACTGGCCTTTTATAAAGGAGCAGTTTAATTACTCCATACCGCTGGCCTTGTCATCGGTTATCGGTATCATTGGCAGATTATTGGACCGCGTCATTATTTCCACGTCCTTCAGTACCACCCAATATGCTATCTATTCTGTCGGAGCGCTGGAAATACCGCTGGATTATATTTTCCAGCGCTCAGTGTCCAATGTGCTCCGGGCAACCTTGCCGCCACTGGTAAAGGAAGGCAGGTTCGATGAAATTGTCCGTATCTGGCGCGCCTCAGTGCGTAAGCTGGCCTTCATTATTCTGCCGGTATTTGTATTTCTGACCTATTTCGCATATGAGTTCATCACCTTGTTGTTTACCGACGACTACCGTGAGAGTGTAAACGTATTTCGTGTCTATTTGATGTTGGTGCCGTTGCATATTTTTGTACTGAGTCCGTTGCCGCAGGTATTCGGTAAAACCGGTATTACCATGAAAATCACTATAGTAACCGTGATCAGTAACCTGATACTGAGCATTGTTCTGGTGATGACTTTGGGCTACTACGGTCCTGCTATCGCCACCATCGTCACCACTTACATGGCCTCCGGCATTTATTTTGTGATTGCCATGAGATTGTTAAATCGTAGCGCCCTGGAACTGTTTCCGATAAAGGCAATCAGCGGTATCGCCGCAGTGGCTGTTGCAGCGACTGTCATTGCAGCGATTGCGGTGGCTAAAATGGACCGTAACCTGTTGCAATTTGTTGTGGCGGTAATTGTTTATGGTACATCCTATCTGGCCATTGCCAACTTCACAGGCGTGCTCACGGCAGAAGACAAGCGGCTCATCAGGAGATGGGCGGCCAAGGTGCCAGGCGCCAAATTGTTCCTTGGTAGCTAGAACAAGAAATAGACCATGTCTGACCGAATCCATATCCTCAATGTTCTCTTGTCCCTGGAGCCAGGCGGCCTGGAAAATGGCGTAGTGAATATTGTCAATAATCTCAATGACCAGCGATTCAAGACGACTATCTGCTGTTTACAAGTTAAAGGCGAGTTTGCCAGCCGTATTACTGCCAAGGACGTGGACATTACAGAATGGGGCATGAAACCCGGTAATGATTACGGTCTGATTTGGCGTTTGTCCAGATACATCAAACAACTCAATCCCGATATCATTCATACACGCAATCAGAAAGCCTACTTCCACGGTTATGCCGCCGGCAGGTTGGCAGGCCACAGAAAGTTTGTCCATAGTGAACACGGGCGCACCTTCCCCGGCAAGAAACGGAAAATGCGACTACAAGGTTTTCTCAGTCGTCATACTGATGCGGTGGTTTCGGTTTCTGCCCAGCTTAGGCGCGATCTGGAGATGTATGCCTACATCCCAGAGGGCAAAATTCAGGTGATTTACAATGGCGTGGATGATCAACGATTTCAATCCTCAGACCGTGTCGGCACGCGTCAACAACTGGGCTTTGGTGGGTCCGATGTGGTGGTTGGCATAGTGGGGCGTATGGAGCCGGTCAAGAATTACAAATTGCTTGTAGAGGCCCTGGCGACCTTGCCCAAAGGGGCCAATGTGCACTTGTTGGCCATTGGCGACGGCAGTGAGCGTGCCAGCCTGGAACAACAAGCGCGGCGCCTGGGGCTGGCAAATCAGGTGCACTTCACCGGCTACCGGCAAGACGTGGAAAAATTCTACGCCGCCATGGATATTTTTGTGCTGCCCTCGTTCAGCGAAGGCTTGTCCAATACCCTGTTGGAGGCCATGGTCTCCGGTGTGGCTGCCATCGGCAGTGATGTGGGTGGTAACAGGGAAATCATAACTCACAATGAAACCGGCTATTTGTTTCCCTCGGATGATCAGGCACAACTGCAGGCGTGTCTGGAAAAGTGTCTGGG
>Ga0224511_10000762_pt1 | contig 16978 bp, 9 predicted proteins | sample SF_May12_sed_USG_2_FD_169988 | JGI IMG/M metagenome (GOLD analysis project Ga0224511, IMG submission 169988) | Sediment microbial communities from San Francisco Bay, California, United States - SF_May12_sed_USGS_8_1 | ecosystem: Environmental > Aquatic > Marine > Sediment | place: USA...
CATTTTTCTTTGTGTGTATCCCACTAGGTTATGAAGGCGGCTAACCTGTTGCTGTTGTCACAGACGCCACTTCCTACGTCTCGCCGATCATGAACAATGTTCTTGTATCGTCAACATGCATTCTTAAGCAAAAACAAAGAACAAGGTAAACTACTCGTAATATGTGTATCACAAGTGTACACAGTGATGTCCCTTGATTGTAAGTGTGCACAGTATATGAACTTAGTTACATGTTAAACAGTATATCTTATTTATGACTTTGTTTGCGCACTTAAGTAAAGGTATGTCTTATTCATTTTTAAATGTTCATGTTGAATAGGACGTTGTTAATTATATACCGGCTGATAATCAAACATTGCTGTTAGAAGTAACAAAAGTTTCCAGTACACATGTCGCTGAAACGCCCCCATATTACACCCGGCGATCACTGGAGGTTACACTTAGGCCATGACAAGTCGGAATTCTGTTAAGCGTCCGCGTGCGCGTCGGTTTTTCAGTCCTAAATCCAATACAAAAACATTTGTTGGCGAACTTTTCTTAAATAATTCCGTTGTTCCAGGATTAAAAAAACATATACTATAACTAAAACGATAAACATTCCTGTACTACTAAGTACATTATTTATGTGAATACTAGCTAGGATGGACATGTTGATATTACATGTACGTTTATTAATAGCAAAATAAATTTCCTAAGTATTTTGTCTAAGTTTGCCATTTATATACTGTTTAATTCTATTATGAGAGTATTACCAGTTTAATATCAGTTATACATTGGTTCATAGTACAATGTACATGACACTTTTATCATTATGATTGTATAACATGAACTGTCCATAGACATGGAAAGTAATCGTCCACATTGTATGGAAGTATATGTATTCTCTTTATAATTGATTTTATCCACAGTTATTTCTTACTTACAAACAGTTATAAGCTGTGTCATTAATACAATACATATTTAACGTGAAAAACACATTGTATATTGCACCATATGTTCTAAGTCATGCTAAAAGTAGTCATTACATAAGTTATTCAGACCATAGTTTCATTTAATGAAGAGGACGTTTCCATTAAATAAATATATAGATAATGCATTGTTTTTGTCGTAAAATATGATTGTTTTCGTTTTCGGTTTGTGTGGTTTTGTGAATAGGTACCTAGTTTTGTCAAACTTGAGTTGACGCTAAACAAAATTCCAATTTGGCATGGCCTTACAGATGGAGACCCGGTATATCAATACACAATTGATATCATTACATTATAAATTTATTGATAGTATACCACATTTGCAAACGCCCTTCTATATTTGATAGAATATTTGATCATATTATTATATTATGACGTCATCCAGTCCATAAATCGCACACAGACTGGCAACCCAGTCCATAATTCTTAAAAAGACTAGGTGCAGATAATCCAGTCTCACTGTTTAAGCTGTTATTAACTGATATATTGTTAGAATGGAAATCTATTTTAAGAATGGAAAACTGACACCAACTGTTGCATTCTTAAAGATTTTTTTGCTATTTTAAACATTAAATATTTCATTTGATTAACACAACTGGAATATTAGAAGAAGAAAAAAGGTTTTTGCGGCATCGTCTGAAAATAATAAACACATCCGTCTAGGGTTTGAGATATTTCACACACTGAACAAATAAAATTATTATTTGAAAGCAACAAAAGGGATGAACGAAAATAGATTCGGTATAATATAAAAAAAACAACATAGCCTTTCGGGCAAAATGCAAGTTTACGGACTGGTTGGTCAGACCTCGGAAGGTGTATGGCCCTCAGCTGCGCTTCATATACCTTCATATACGGGCCATATACCTTTCTCAGTCTGACCAACCGGTCCGTAATCTTGCATATTGCCCTCAAGGCCATGTTTTATTTGTTAAATATACATTTTATATGAAAATAGAATAAAACACAATATTAATATGTATAAAATACAAATTATAATTAAGTTGTGCTTTCAGTATCATCAACGTAGAGAAAAAAGAAAAATCAAAGATATAAAATTTAACAGTTAGGAGGATGGCAGTAGTGTTTCAAGGTTGGCAGTTACCTTTGTCGTATTCGTTAAAGCTGTTATTGTTATCTCCCGCGCATCACTTGATGAAGGTCCTATTATCCTACACTGTCTGTTAGTCATGTCTTCATTTCTGTTACTTATATTGTGACCCTCTCCGGTGTATCTAGGTTTTGACGAGCAGAATATTTTAGGCACTAATACTATGCGTTTTGTCGTCTTCAGAGTTGCCTCTTCATGCAAAATGAAAGTATTTAATAAATTGTCCACGACATTGTGACTTAGTGAGGTGAGTTGTAACACACACCTGGTTTAACACAAAACCATCCCTGCAGTAACAAGGCGGTTAAGCATCGTTTATTGGTAAAGTTTTGTATTAGTTTATGTATTAAGTCTTCTAACAGTGTAGCTTAAATAAATGTGTATTTGTATTGATGAGTTAACTTTTGTATCAGATTATGTGGGGTGATTGACGCCATGTGCCGAACAAATGACAAATTTTCACTATATGCTCAATAAGGGTGAGGTCTGCGGCAGTATAAGACTGGCACCAAACACACTGATCATCGTATCACTCCCGTTACTGAGAATTTGTTGAACATTTTCTAATAATAAACATTAGAATAACAAAATGTACAAATTAATTTGATGTTCCATACTTTTGTTTCGGTCGAACTGTATTTTCTTAGTATGTGTGTTTATTGTTGTTGTGTTTATTTTTGTTTTGGTCCTTTGTTACTGTGAACAAAACTAGACTCGGTGTTCAAAATTTGACGTTAAACTAATTGAAAATAATAAAAATATATGACGTGTATGCTTAGATACTCTATTGATAATGTTTTAAATTCCTAGGTGTGTAAAACAGTAAGCCAAGACTCGCTGTAAATGTTACATGTCTTGCAACGCAGCAGAAGGTTCCGGGCTGTTCAGCGCGGTGTAGCTTCTGCTGGAACAGGTCAAGTGTGAAGACCAGGTCAGCGCCATCAACACCGCGAGGAAGGTCCGCGCGGAAACACCACAAGCTTTTACCTACAAGGTGATCCCTCACATAATATATATTTATACTTGTATTTATTTTAGACAACATTACTTGCTTATTACTTGTTTCAGGAACAATTTGAATTCTGTCACGAGTGCGTTTTGGAGACTTTGTCGAAGGAAGCTTAAGTCTACATCAATGCCTGCATTTTAATTACAATCACTAACATATGATCTAATGTGTGGATACAAATTGATTAATTAAAAGCGTTTGATTGCTCAGAAACTGTTAAATGTGTATTTGTTTGCAAGACAAACTTGTTCTGACACAATTTTGACTCTTTAATTGATGCACACACTGAGGACTGTCATAGTGCAAATGTAATAGGCCTGTCTTTGCATTATTTAAACATGTACCGAATATGCAACTGATTGCATATTATGCGGGGTGGCAATGTAAATAATTAATGACACGCCATACTACATTTTATATGCTTGTACTCTGATCAAATACAGCTGTTTTGCTATCACCGTTGCGTTTGAGGTGACACCTTGTGTAAATAACGTTTTAATAATATATTCAATATCGTTACGTCTGTTATACTTTTTTATACGCCCGAAGTTAAACTTCGGACGTATTATGGTATGGCGTTCGTCCGTCCATCCGTCCGTCCGTCCGTCCGTTAGCCACATCATGTCCGCTCAATATCTTGAAAAGTTTATGAGTGACAGTCATGGTACTCGGTAGGAAGATTGTTCATGGTCAGTAGATGACCTCTTTACATTTTGAGGTCACTAGGTCAAAGGTCAAGGTCACAATACTATTTAATGCAAAAAACATGTCCGCTCAATATCTTGAAAAGTTTATGAGTGACAGTCATGGCACTTGGTATGAAGATTGGTCATTGTCAGTAGATGACCCATGTAAATGTTTAGATCACTAGATTAAAGGTCAAGGCCACAGTACAATTAAATGCAAAAACCATGTCCACTCAATATCTTAAAAAGTTTATGAGTGAGAGTCATGGTACTTGGTAGGAAGATTGGTCATGGCTAGTAGATGACCTCTATAAAGTTTTGAGGTCACTAGGTCAAAGGTCAAGGTCACGGTACCATTTAATGCAAAAAACATGTCCGCTCATTATCTTGAAAAGTTTATGAGTGACAATCATGGTACGTGGTAGGAAGATTGGTCATGGTCAGTCGATGACCCCTATAAATGTTTAGGTCACTAGGTCAAAGGTCCAGGTCACAGTACTATTAAATGCAAAAACCATGTCTACTCAATATCTTTAAAAGTTTATGAGTGACAGTCATGGTACTTGGTAGGAAGATTGGTCATGGCTAGTAGATGACCTCTATAAAATTTTGAGGTCACTAGGTCAAAGGTCAAGGTCACAGTACCATTTAATGCAAAAAACCATGTCCGCTCATTATCTTAAAAAGTTAATGAGTGACAATCATGGTACGTGGTAGGAAGATTGGTCATGGTCAGTCGATGACCCCTATAAATTTTCAAGTCACTAGGTCAAAGGTCAAGGTCACAGTACTATACGATGCAATAACTATGTCTGCTCAATATCTTGAAATGTTTATGAGTGACAGTCATGGAACTTGGTAGGAAGATTGGTCATGGTCAGTAGATGACCCTTAAAAAACTTCAGGTCACTAGGTCAAAGGTCAAGTTCACAGTACCATTTAATGCAAACTTAAGTTAACTTTTCACCTAAGTGAACGGCTAATTTATTTAACGGCTCATCCTTCGGGCGTATCATGCTCCGACACGCGGAGCTCTAGTTTCAACTGGAGTATTTTAGTTGAATATCAGTGTAAAAATCATCATCATTTTTTATTATAAGTAGAAGTAGTAACTCCAAACTTTTAACCACATTATACAATTTTTATTAAATAATGCTGTTAAAAATGTTTCATGGTACTATCTTCTGAATCGTTTTTCCTTTAACATGGGATCTATAAGCATCAATGATGCCACACCACTGACGCCCCCTAGCGCATGAGCGGAACCCCATTTTCAAATGATAAGAACATACATGTACACTACATGATCCCTGAGGACCAGAAATATATGACTACACAATGATGTAATACGGGGCGACTTTTTACAGCCGCCACACAGGCACTAAACACCAGCTGTAGTAAGTAATATTAAACTGATAAAAGGGAAAACCCTCAGGAAGCATAGCATGCACGAGAAAACAGCAGCCTCGGTTTTATTGAAGCCGTTCATCAGTAGTAATGAATGATGCCACACCACTGACGCCCCCAAAAACAATATGGTAAGAGTAAATCATCACCCTCTGCTCCATTGTATATGTTGATCAACCAAATAGAAAATATCAAAGCACCGACGATTTACGAACTCCTACGCATGAACGGAACTCTATTTTAAAATCGAACCACCTCATCAATCTTCCCAGAGGATTAAGAACTGTGTAATTAGACCAAGGTACAGATGATCTTAACCGTATATGATGTACAAGCAAAGTTGTGTGCAGCCATGTTCGCCATGTACGTTTATATTAGAACATAAAACGAAAATTTGTAATGCTTTAGAGGGGCGGAGCAAACGAAATGGGGGAGCCTTCTCGAAATCATAGAGAGTTTTCGTTATGATTTAAGATACTTAAAATATAACCTACAGAGCTCTATAGTGTCTGTCAAAACAGGAAAACAACAGTCATGTATGCATGAACGCAGAACTGATTCACCGTTGTGATGAACAATCATCTTTTATTTACAATGTGCGGTGGAATATCTTTAAAATCATTCAAACTGGAATAACAATGGAGTGCAATTAAGAGTGACATTTAAAATGTTCGATGTTCAATATTGACTGTTAACATAGCTTTCTTGACCAAATTGTGTTATACACATCTAGAGCTTATCCTCTTACCCTGACATGCATTACCAAAAGTGGAGCCGGCGCCCCCCCCCTCCTAAGGGCTGCGGACCTACGATTGTTATGCCCCAAACGCTTAATTTCCTCTTTTTCTTCGACTGCTTCGCTCGCGATTCATTCTTGCTACAAATTTCAAATAGAAATATGGCAAAAAATGCTATTAATAAATGACATAAAAAATTCTACTTTAACCGTTAACACTTTCAATGATTTTCTACCGCCACTCCTCCCTCGTTGACAAAGTCCATGCCCCCCGTAAGGTCAAATGCTGGACTGCCACTGATTACCTTATATGGACAATAAGGCGGAGTTAAAAATAACCGCCAACTTATCATATGAACTCTATTAAGAGCTTACTTTCAACAAATACTAGTGGCGGGGAATACAGTCATCTCACTGGTTAGAAATGTAAGTTATACACAAACTATTCCAATACGCCCCATACTGGTAAATCACTAGTTAATTACTACTGACATGATAATGGTGATATTTAGACAAAAAGAAAGAAAAAATGTTGATTTGTCGCAAGTCGTTCAAGAAAAAAGTAGCTACATATTTATAATAAGAATAACGCAGTTTATCAGTGTAGGTTGTTAACATTTGAAAATAGAGTTTCACTCAGGCGCTATAGGGCGTTAGTGGTGTGGTATATTTCATAACCATTGATTCACAGTTCCAATAAAAACAATTTTCCCCATGCATACTTTGATTCCTATGCACTTTTCTTTTTTCTTAGATTAATTTAATTTTACCCGCTTGTTTTAAATTCTAGAAAGCTAAAAAGAAAAGGGACTCAATATTGAGCACCAGCAGTTATGATTATAAGTATCTTACATGTGTTCCTGGTGTGGATGGAAAAATCCATCCCGAGGGCGAAGTGCAGAATAGGCGGTGACGAGGCTTGGTGGATTTTTCCATTCACACCATGAACACATAATACATATAGATACTTTTTATTGCATATTTTGTTTCATTTAATTGTATGGTGCCTAAAACAATAAACAAACAGTGCGACCTATTTCTTTATAGTAAAACCAGAGCGTAGCGTTATTTCATTCAACAACATCGTGACGTCACGGCTATGTGTTTTCTACAATAAAATCGTCTGACGTTCGAAACAATGTGTTTATTACGGATATTTAATCAAGAGTTCGGGATACTATTACGAACAGGTAAAATATAAATCGATTGAGCAAACCGCTTTTCGTTAAAATACAGGATAATATGTCTGGACTTTGCAGAAGACGATGAATGAAGACACGTACCTATGGAAGTTCGTACCAAACGAGAACCCGGCAAGATTTTTCCTCCCGTTCAAAAATCGCTGCCCTATGGACGCCCAGTGGCCGATTGCCAGCAATGCGCCGTTCCGCAAAATTTCAAGCTCCACCCAATGCTGTAGATTTTCTTTGATTTTGTGAAAGCTTATAAAGGGTATTTTTGTGTTTACTAGGTCAGATTTTCACCTGACAATATAAACCTAATCTATTGGATTAATAGTTAATAATTAATTGACCATGTACTGTTATAAATGATCATGATTGACAGTTGCGGATCTTTTGCGAGGGGATTTGGCTCAGTGGTAAAACACTCGACTGCCGACCCAGGGATTGCGAGTTCAATTTCCCCTCACTCCAGCTAAACTTTTTTAAAGGAGATATGTACTGGTTCTTCCCATGAAAAATGATCCCGTGTATCAGTGCTTTACATTTGGCACGTTAAAGAACTTGTCATGTGTGGTGGGCGCTCCATTATCTTGCACTAAGGGCCACTAATAGTAACTATAATATTATTGATCGCATGGCCGGCGTTCAATTGACATTACGCCGAGGCTACTATAATCACGCCCTTAGATAAGTGGCTTGTTTGTTTAACAAAGGAATCCTTTGTATTTAAGAACATGCGTTTTTTTGTCCAATTATACGCTTATCCTTTATTGGTTAATGGATTATGAATATGGTAGGTGCGGGGTAATGTCCATTGCAGCTAAGATGGGCGTTGCGGGTAATCAGAGCAGTGCGTTTACTGTACGTAAATAACAATAAAAATAAACCGTTGTTACATCCTAATATTCAAACAAAACGTTACGCTTACAATACATACAAATCTACCTGCTAGTATGTTAAAGAAAAAATGTATAACTTGTATTTATTCTTCTTCTTACACCTGGTAACGGTGTGCAAGTGCTTCCAAGGGAGACAATCGTTTAGTAATGGAAGTCAAACATGTACGTCGTTAATGTCCCTTTGCTTCACTACTAACTCTTATCACATGAACGGAATTATAAAAAGGAGATGCGTGTTTCACTTTTCACTTTGTTTAATCTTTGTTTTGCTTGAACGGCTGTATTGTCTTTGAATATAACACATTGTGTTTATTGGAATGTATTTGTTCGATTTGTTTTGCGAATTTGTGTAATATTTTGTATTTAAAGACAATTGCAAGTTATTTATATCAAATTATTTATACCAAGTATGTTACATCGAAGTATTATCTATGATAATACCGGTAACCAATATTATTACGTCTTCACATCAAACGATGTATTAGGATATGTGTTAATAACGGTTTTTGGTGACCAGTTGTTTTGAGACTCTTTTACCACTTTCGTGACATGCAGATAAAAAAATGGGTTTCGTCCTAGCTTCGTAAAACACTTGCTCTTCTCACAGCTCCATGTAATACAATCAATCGTAAGTCGGTTGAACATAAGTACAAAAGTGTTACTACATTTTATCTACTATTTTTGAATTATGTTAATATGATATTGTACATGTAACAATTGAAATTGAACAATTAATAAGAAAAAATACAAAGGCAAAATGTAACGCCTATGTAATTCCTTTGGGTTTTGCTTGATATACGTTTACTGTCATGAATCCATATTTAATTTAATAAAATCACAACCAGGTGTTCTCACTTGTTTTTTTAATTTACAAAAAAATGTTTGCAATCTATAGACATTTAAAGGAGAAACAAACACATGTGCAAGATTGGAAATGTAAGTCGATAAAATATTTGCAAATTTCTGAGTGCCATAAGGAATCCTTTATATACGTCGTATTGTACAGAAAAACTCAATTAGATCTCGTCGCAAACCTACGATGTCGATTTAAAGTTCGTTGACAGGCCAGCCAGATGGTACATATAAGTAAGATTACATCCCATCGTCACTAGATTAGCTACACCAGATAAACTATGGTACATCCTGAATTTTGTGTAGCAGTTGCTGTATTCCGGTTTTTTCTTCAACTCAGTTCTGTCACAAAAGCCCACTTTGTAGGCAATACCCGACCCTGTCTCGAGTTGGAACATTCGGATCATGGTTCCCACGAGCTGAGGTGCTAAAATGCAGCTGTTGTAGAACATGAGGAGTACACAAGCTAACAAAAGCCACGCCTGAAAATAATATATATAACAACTATAAGGCTAATATATAGCAGAAATAACAACAATGTATTCAATAAATAAATCACTCATTTGTTTGTATAATTCGACAATTAAAGTGAACACCTGAGTTTATAAATGAATTTAGGGATACCAAGTCAATGTATTGACGGTTATCCGTGGCAACTGTTTGAGGGAAATTTGCGAATGTCGTTTGACATGATTTATACAATATGTCTTGAGCATGGGGTCAGTTAAAATCTATTATATTTCAAGTGGCTGGAAATGATCGAAAAAGTGGCCACTCTAATATAAAAACTAAAACAAAAGATATTACAATATGATTAACGTCTTAACGTCAATGCAACTAACATATTAACTTAATCTATACAATTGGTAGAAGATATATTTAGTTAAAAATATAAATTGAAGAGATATTCAAAGAAAACAATGTTGTAAACAATATAAACAGGTCCAGTTTAGGGGGACACAAATATAATGCCTGTGTTTCCTGCGCTATCAGGAATACCTGTATTGTTTCGGTGTCAGTTCTTTTACCGCTGGAATGTTGCATAACGAACGTCACCAAGGTAACACATGACAGTCCGAGACAAGAGCCGAAGTATAAAGGAAACAACCGACACTGAAGTCGGCCGAACATGATCCGTGGGAGGTTAAAGAACATCGTTATTCCTGGATAACAAAGATAACATCGTCCAAACATCAACCATGGGTAAAAACAAGCAAACAGTACTATTTAATATGTTTGTAGTACAAAAAACCATCCAATAAAGACATGTAATTGATGTGTGTATTGCATTTGCAGTGCGATTTATTCCGCAATAGATTACTATTTAGTGGAGAAAAACGTAGTAAAAGTACCTGCGACGAACGTGACCCAGCATTGTGCACCAAAGTGAGCAGCGAAGCTGAGCAGATGGAGATATATGACGAGGGTGGAGTTGACGCTCTCCTTGTCGAGATATAAGAGACAGCAGGTAGTAATCCCCATGGCAACCAGAGAGAACGCCTGCACGAATCGCGCACTGGCAAACAAATAATATTTTAGTTGTTTACTTATATGTAGAAAATTGTTTAACAACTTTCTTGTTATAAAAGTATCACATCAACATCTTCTTTCTCCTAATACGTTTTAAGTTTGAATAGAACGATTAACTTTGACCATTAAAAACCCTTATAATTGCTTACGTTAAACTTGTACGATGCATACATGTATTTAGCCATACAATCATTCAAGTGTACATACCAAGTATTAGAGCACGCTGCCGCGTCCAATTTCTCGTTTGTGTGCAGTCCATGTCCATGTTTCACTGTTCTGCACACTTTCAGTTTTTCAAGAGTTCCAGTGATATAAGATAATGGAACAATGTGGTCCTGTCTCAACCCACATCGTTCAGACAAACTTTGGCTTCGTCTCAGAATACCCTTCTTATCGCATGGTGCGTTTTTCTCGACGAAACACATTTCATCGTTACAGTCTTTATCAGTATTAGCGTCATTAAAATGAACCGTATTTATTATATTATTGTCTTTACACATGTTAGTTTTTAAGATATCACGTTAATACGAATGACACAAAATGTTCCACCGAACGGAAAATAATTATCTCGTATATGCGATGGATTACTTCCGAGTGCTACGTTAATTTCGAGTTATCTGTTAAACTCCCGTTTAAGTACACTGCAAGTTAAAATATGTATCGCTTGACAGCCAAGTATAGCCATGCCCTTTACTTGTAAGGCAAGATTTCGACATTTGAACTAGATATTTCCCAATAGCGCAAGCTGTTATGAGCATTGCCCGATTTTTCGTGTTGTTTCCATTAACAAATATCTGCGGAATGAACGTCAACAGACTGTTTCATGTTCCCACACATGCACAGTAGGGCTTCTTAAGAAATGTAAAAACAAAAGCAACAAAACAACCACTAATTTTAAAAATACTCTTTTAAAGCATTTGACTTTAATATCCCCAAAACTCGAAATTAGTGTACAAAATATTTCAAAAGCAATGCTTTACAATGAAAGGCAATGGCAGTTTGTTCCTACTGACATTTTGCATGTACACACACTGGTTTGTATATAAGGAATGTACATGTAGCATATTTAATCTTCTTTACGATGCAAAATGCAAACACGGATGTACTTTAAAACACTCTTATACTGTAATATACAATTTTTGACCTATAAATAATAAGTGTTTTTACTTTGCATAGGATGCAAAATAAGGTTTCAAGATATTAAACTGTTTGTTATACTTATATACGTTGTAAAGTATGCATTTAGTATTTTGACAATAGGAAAATAGTTTTACTGTTTTGTTTTTTACATAAAAGAAACTTAACCTAAGCAATGGATTTTGACATGCAAACAGGAAGAATGTTGTCAAAGTGATTTGCACTTTTTACGTGACGAATCATCTCGAATAGCTATTTAGTTGTTGTTACACAACAGAGCCTATTATCTTAGTACGTGCGCTTTATTAAACCTATTCATTAAAGGTACGTATTGTGGCACCATTTAGTTTTAATCATTTACGTTATCACTTGTTTTACATGAGTAAGGTTTATTAAAATTCTTATAGATAATTAATAACAGACCTTGCATGTATGCGCAATGCTAGTGCAATATTATATTTCTTTTAGCTTATGTACGAAAGACACAACGTAAAATTTAGTTTATGTAATAAATTGATAACTAACGCTACGTTGTGGAAGCTTTTAATGATGAACAACCATGAACAGAAAAGCTGATATTAAACAACCGGTTACCTTTTAAGCATTAAATCCTGTCCAGTGAAGCAATTGAGTGTATGTTGTAACATATTAAAACGTTAAACTAAATTTAAAGGACACACATTGCCTTAAACTCCAATTCAACTCTAAAAGGTTACACAAGGTTAACATGTTGGTCTACTTGATGTTTGGTCGCATTCATGTATTTGACTTTGTTGAACATTCCTTTATCAGTATTTCAGATAATAAATACTATATTGTGTAACATCGGCTTTCATATCTTAACAACTACATATAACATTGTATTTCGTCGCTTTTTAATACGATGTTTTTATAATATGCGTCCTTTATTACATTTAGTGTTTGAATGCATATGAAAACTATGTTTTTAAAAGCAAATTGTTGCTTTTTATATAACAATTAAATTCCTGAATAAGAGAACAAAAATAAACTAACAAAAGGCGATACGTCCCCGTATTGGTTGAATGATGTATCGCGTTCGCAAAAGGATTTATCGACGACAATTGTAGTTGCCTCGTCGACAATGGAACGTTATTAACAAACAATGCTTAACTTTCACTGAGAATATAACAACTAGAACGCGCACTTGTTACATCGTCTCATCTTAATACAAAATATGTAAGTGCCTTGTTTAATCACAGCTTACAATAAATCTTGCCATGGAGATAAGGAAAATAATTCCTATCTTTTTCCCCAAATACACTTCGAGTGACGTTGAGGTGGCGAGAATTGCCTGATACGACGTGCCGGCAAACACACTCCGTGACGACCGGGCGTTGATCTCCGACATCACGATGACAATCGGCTTTGTTTGTTTTCATAGAACAACTAGCTGTCGCAGTGCGATACGTCAAACAGTGTAATGATCAACGCATGTGTCCGTTCAAGGTACGTACAACAAACACTTGATCATATAGATACCACTTATCAGACACTTACGTTATTTGACTACCTCTACCATTTATTTAATAAAAGAGGTATTACGTCTAAAATGATTTATTTTAAGCACTTATTTAAAAGAATGTATTGTTTATATAGGACTCAATTGGCATCGTTTTATCTATGCCATGCGGAATATTAATTATTTATTTTGACCATACTATCTGCTGATGTTTACTCTTGCTTTTCCCTTCCATATTAATTATTATAAAATTATGTGGCTAGATATATTCAAAAGCAAAAATATTATAAAAAAATAATGCTAAGCCGTTTAACTACATATCCTTTAATTCGAAAAATCTTTTTATTATGTTTTACCATTATTTAATAAGCCCAAAGACAATAGAACCGTGTCTAAAATATTGCAAAAACTTCTAGTTGGGGATTTACTGCTTTTAAAGATAAAGGATGTAAATGCATCATGTTTAGATTCGTAAAATATGTTACTCGAAAGTAATTATCAGCCTCAAAGCCTGCATTGTACAGTATGATGCAATGATGGCCTCACCTTGCCATCCATTCATTCACCAGGGTCGAGCCCGTTCATAGAAGCACGTACCTCACATTCAGCAAATAACACATGGTAGTGTCGGTGTTTGTTATGAAGCTTTGGAATGCGCGCTCATTGACTACGTTACTGCTTTAACATTTAGTGGGTTTGCGAAATGATTATGTGACGCAATGTTGACATATTGAACGACAATAGATCTAAAGAAAACAGATTATACAAAAGCAGAGTTATTGCAAGCAAAACGCCACAGCTGTATACACCTATCACTCACTGCATATAAAATTCAATTGGTAGCCGCAAGTTTAAGGTGTATGTAAATACGGAGCATTGAGCAGAGGCGCCTATGATGTGAAGCTGTGGTCGATGACAAGCGGGGAAGATAAGGTTTACAACAGCTGGCGATAGTTGCTACATCTTGTAAACGGGGCATTAAGGACACTGTGTTATAGGCAAGCAGCTACGTGATGTATGGAGCAACTCTAGGTTTGAAGTTGCGATAGTGACTTGTGATATATAAACACGTTATATAAAAGCAATTGCGAAGTATAATATCAATTGGTTTAAATATTGGATAAATGTATTGCTTTTTATATGATTGACATGTGCATTGGACATACTATGGGAATTGAGTATACAAACATTACCAAGATGTCAGGAGAGGAACAAGACACGTGTACTGACGAGAACACAACAAAAGATCATATATATTACAGAACGCTGTATCCCCGGAGAATAAGAAGTGTTTCGGAGAAAAGTGTGTTAAGACATAATAAATTTGTGCCTGTGACATTCTTTGATAATTTGGTTGAAAATGTTCAAAAACGATACAAAGAATACGATGAAAGGAAGTTACATGAAGATAATGTACCTGTGTGCTCGAAAACGTGGTAAGATCTTGATGCAATGTTTTTAAAATATGGTGATTTATATTCATCACAATATTAAACTTTTGAATATCATTTGTGCACAAAAAGTGAATTCTATGAATATATATTTTGTTATTGTTTATATCCACAACGATTAGAGCTAAGCTAGTTTGACATCTTCCAGTTTTATCAAAATGACGACATGTCCTCCGAAACAGAAAGCGTTTGTTAAATTATTTTCCAAGTGAAAAATTGATTTTCTTTGATGTCAGCAGCTGTTAATATGCAAGTTAAAAATATTTATACCATATTATTGTTTTGCCAGTGCGCGATTTATGCAGGCGTTCTCTCTGGTTGCCATGGGGATTACTACCTGCTGTCTCTTATATCTCGACAAGGAGAGCGTCAACTCCACCCTCGTCATATATCTCCATCTGCTCAGCTTCGCAGCTCACTTTGGTGCGCAATGTTGGGTCACGTTCGTCGCAGGTAGATATTTCAATAAATAAAACAATACCTCCTTGATAGATTCAAGTTTATTTTTTTAATGAAAATTGTGTTATCTTAATTATATGCTGTTTAAACATGTGGACATGCTTGCATTTATTTAATTTAATTTACAATTTACTCTACACAATGTTTTCATTTCAGGTATAACGATGTTCTTCAACCTCCCACGGATCATGTTCGGCCGCCTTCAGTGTCGGTTGTTTCCGTTATACTTCGGCTCTTGTCTTGGACTGTCCTGTGTTACCTTGGTGACGTATGTCCTCTCGCATCCACAAGAGGAAAGAACAGACGGAGAAACAAGCCAGGTACATACATTGTACATGTAATAGCTTTTGCTGTTGTCTGAATTGTTTGAGTTGGTGATGTCATCGTCGCTGCTGCTGTTGTTATGTACAATGTTATATTTCTTTAACTTTACGATTGATTAAGTAATATCACAGCGGTAAGTCAACTGAACTTATTTGTTCCTGTGCGAGTGAAACAGGAAAGGACAGACGGAGAAACGAGCCAGGTAATTAAATTGTAATGTTTGTGACGTTGTCTTAGTTGTTTGAGTTGGCGATGTCATCGTCGCTGATGATGTTGGTACATATGTATGTAAAATGTTATACTACTTTAACTTTACAATTTATTCAGTAATATAACGGCGGTCAGTCTACTGAACTTGCTTGTTCATTTGCTATGAAACAGACTTCAAGTGTCAGCTGCAGTCCTTGATTAGGATATATAGCCATCGATAGCCATAAACATGTCTTTCTGACTTAAATATCGTTACGAAAGAAATGAGTAGAAATGTCAGGAATCGAACTCAGATCGTCTGATATATATCGTCTGATACATGTTTTTGGAAGTCTTAAGCTCTCTGAAGCTGTAACAACTACATGTTATATAAGCCAGCTTCGCACACAACACTGGGTTCTAACAAAACGTTGTTCGGCGAACTTTCGATGAAGAACAATATGTGGCTTAAGTCTATTATCGAACAGCAGTCTACGTATACAAACAAGATTGTTATCAAGCCCGCTTGATTAAGCATATTTAATCTTGAAATAAGCCGTCACTTGTTTTGTTCGGTGTTGGTGTATTGAGCGTCCGTGCGAGTGAACGTCCATATTTTGCTTGTCCGGTCCGTACTCTCGTAATTGGATGACGGAATTCGATGCTGCTTACTTCCATTTGTAATCTTGGTGAGAAGGAGTGTCGCGCTCACTATTAATTTTTCTATCTCCATACGTGTGGTCAAAGTTAGGGACCAAGGTCAGGTATGGTCAAGATAATGTTTGTCCAGAGTCTGACCTCACCACTTATAGTTGTATTGTAAAATAACCTGGTACAAATGGTAACACTGATGATATGGAGTGTTGCTGTCGTTTAAGGTGTTGTCAGACATAAAGGTCAAAGGTCACAATTGGTTAGAATTATATTTATCTAATTCTTAACTTCGACATAAATATGTGGAATCTGAAATAACTGGGCACATATGATTTCCCTTGATAAGACCCTGTGTCATGCGTAACAATTAAAACCATTTATTTGGTTCAAATGTTCAAAAGAGGTCTAGGGTAGGTTTGGCTGGGCTTTAACTCAACATTAATCGATTCTGTTTTAACTTGGTATAAATATTAACATCGATGAGACGTAGTGTCGCACAGGAAATTCACATTTCGCAGATAAAGAGGTCAACGTTCAAAATTGTTGCCCGGTAAAACACATAATATACGGGTTCGAAAATGTTGTTATTTTAACAACACTGTTCTTGCATTTAAATAGGTGAAATAATTTTCAAGTGTGCAATAATGCATTTTACTATTTTCCAGGTTTGGTATCTGGGAGCGTGCGTGTTGTTCACTTGGGTAAACAGCTGTGTATTGGCACCTCATTTAGTTGGTGCAATGATCAAAATGTTCGAGCTTGAAAAAGACTCGGAGATCGCATACCAGGTTGGATTTTGTGATAGGACTGAACTGAAGAAGAATCCAGTATACATGAAATACTACACACAGTTCAGAACGTGTCATAGCGTCTCGGGGACCATCAACTTATTGACGATGTTC
>Ga0224511_10000763_pt1 | contig 16961 bp, 7 predicted proteins | sample SF_May12_sed_USG_2_FD_169988 | JGI IMG/M metagenome (GOLD analysis project Ga0224511, IMG submission 169988) | Sediment microbial communities from San Francisco Bay, California, United States - SF_May12_sed_USGS_8_1 | ecosystem: Environmental > Aquatic > Marine > Sediment | place: USA...
ACTTTATTTTACACATGTACAAAACAGTATAATAGGTATACACATTATTAACAATGATTATTATATATAACATCCTAAAAATACAAGTGTCATAGTGTTTTTATTTACAATTGAATTTGACAGTAAAGATTGTAGAAACTGTAAAACTTTTACAAACAACAACAATGAAAATATCTACAAAGTTAGCAAACTGAAAATTTCATAAAAACGTTATGTACATCATAAAGTTCCCAAAGGGTTTTGTTTTATTTTCTTTTACGAATAACTCGCTTATCAAACATGATTCCGTGAAATTCTATTATTGGACTAGACATGCATTGTTTCCAGCAGACGGCACTTCGTAAGACGATATTTACATTCTTGCCCATTGAATTATGTGCACATTGATTTCATAACGATCCAGTGTTCAGTTGTATTTGACTATTTGAAAAGGATGGCTACACTTATATAATCAATCCTATTTTCAGTCATAAACGAAACCCAGTTGACGTATAATTATAGTTTAAAGAATTGTATACATCCCGCGCTATTTAGTTTACTTAGTGAGTCATATTTTTCGTCGATACAGTAATAGTTCATTTTTTTGTATTGTGGCCGTCTGATATCTAACGCAATACATGATACATGAAGCTTGTATCATAAATCGTTTTAGTTTAAATGATTCTCTTTTTGTTCAACACGAACCGCTTTAAACATACCGACTTCATGTCTTGATATATCCAGTTACTCATAATACCTAAAGCATAACCCCATGTCGTATCTTCGACAAACTTCGTAAATACATATTTTAGTTGGAACGGGAGATCTTGTGATATGTTTTTTGCGCCCAAACGTTTCGCAAAAAGAACAGCTAAATACATTTTGACATAATTCAGTCATTTTGTAAAGCTGATATTTCAGCGTTAAATTAGCAGACGGTGAGCATAGATTCGTGGTGAAAACCATTACATAAACTGTTTCTTTTAGTTTTAACGCAGTCTGGTTTTCGCTTTGGTGCGCAAGGATAAATAAACTGACTCAATGAAGCTATGCAAAGCCACTTTTTAAAAAGCACTCTTTTACATTCCCGTTTTAGTAATATTAAATATGATTCTTAAACTGAATATAACATTTTACTCCGGTAAGAAATCTATTTTTGACGAAGTTATAGCCTGTCAAACATGTACAACCTCATCACCGAAAAATTTCAATGTTTTGAAAATGAACAAAAAGTCAACCCCTTTTAAGTTCTCAAGGAACAATTCAAATTAAGCACGTTTTCTTCTGTTTTTTCGTTCGAGGACATTTAAATGCAATAAAATTAACTCATTTTATAGAAAAATAATTATTAGTTTAAAAGTTTTATCATTTAATAAGGAGCATCTAAATTGTCTAACGGACATAACATAAGTTAAAATGTAAAACAAACCTCAATTAACTCATAAGAAAACACGCATATTGTATTAAAACGTAAAAGGTGACTGGCGCTATGAGTTCATGTTAATAACAATAAATATTTCATATGTGTACAATGAAAATCGCAGCAAAACTGATTAATTTTGAGCAAATACAACCAAGTAAAAACAAATATTCGAATCAAAATTTTGATAACACAAAAATTAACTATTTATAATATGAACACAACATGTTATGTGTTAATAACCGTTATCGTGTATTTCGTGAGATGCCTCTTTAAACAGCTACATAATTATATATTATTTATAATTAAGACTAAAATCTTGAACAACGAACCTATAACAAATCAATTAAGATTGTTTAGATTGCTTAGAGTACACTACATTTTTTATATATTTGTGTGTGTTTTACACATATTGCATATATTTAAAACACGTCACGTTAAATTGATAAAAGATGCCAGAAAGAAAATTATTAACCTGGAAAATATTCGGCCGAAGCTGTTATCGAACTCGAGTCGTCGCGGCCCAAACAAAACCATTATATCCACTCGCCTATTGCGTTTTAACACGGAACTTTGTGCTTGTTCATTTCATCTACTTACTCAATATTAATTTGTGATTCAGGAGTTCAGGTTAAGGTTTAATGTCATTTTACGGACGGAGTACGGGGCTGTACGTATAAAATGACATGATGTTTTGGATTCAACACAGTCACATACCAAAAAACATCACTGGCATTAGTGTGCTCGACTGTGCTCGATTAAATTTTTTAATGTACAATCAAGTAGTTATTTGGCAACATAACAGCGTTTTTGTAACAGTCTGGGATACACAGACACTTTGGCCTTTACTGTAGCCAACAGGAAAAAGAATATTAAACAAATCATACGTTTTAACAGCGTAATTAACTGTTGACAAATGCACCTAAAATGAGCGCTTTTTGGGTTGAATTTCGATGCGTTTGAATATACATGAGATAACACAGGCGGCGCACATCGTATTGAGTTGGCGTAGTTACTCAATGGCTCCACATGGTACTAAAATCTACCCAGTTACACCTATTCATAACTCCATGCTTTACATTAGATAAACCGCCACTCAGTTAATAAATAATTAAGTATTGACATTCAGAAGATGCGGCAAATATTTCGCAAAATTCATGGTTTATGACATACTGCGGTCATTTTCTAAACAGATGTTACAGCGTGTTAGTGTACCATTAGCCGTATAAAGCAGACGATGCGTTTTTACAAATCGCAACGGCTAAAACATGTTTAAACTTTAAACTATTTCAAGCGGTTATGCAATTTGTTTTAAACAATTTATTTTAGATGAATGACTTTAATTAATGTCTGGCATTAATGCACACATTCTTAACCGGATGGGCCGCCTTAAAAATATTTATTCAGGGAAAGTCATTGTAAATATATAAATGGTTTAGTACTGTACGGTAATGTTTTTTTCTTTTTTACAGATGTTGTTTACATGTTTTGTTATAACCCATATTCTTTTAGTCCTTATGCTGACAGTATTGCTATGAGGTTTATGTGTTTTTATGATCCCTTTTCAATAATACTTATATATTCACCTATTTTGACTTTGACATTCATTTTCCTAATAAAACATGTCAGCTGTTTGGCCAAAATTACTTTTGTTACTTTTCCCCCATTTTTGCAAATTGTCCATCTTTACCACTATGCGGGGCTCTTCATTACGAATGGGATTGCTCTAGTAAATGGTGGATAATAGAAAAACACAATGTGACTGTACAAATTTATTTCCAATACACATACAATGAGATACATAGTTATTGAGTTTCGAGTTATTGACACGTTTACAGTATGTGTTTTGCATTAATCCATCTGTTAAACTTTTTCGGGTAGTTTTTCCATTTCACAGACAGCTGTTTGTTTTGACCTTTTCCTCTGGTCTTTAGTATATTGTCGACTTTGAATGGTTGGTTGAGTCATAGTCATTTTTTGCAATTCACTTTGATAGAATGTTCCCAAAATGCCTTCGCCAGCTCCGTCGTTCTGCAATAAGTCCTAATATAATTTGTGGCGAAGTCTTGCAAGACCGACAAATATGAGTTGTCTTCTTTGTCCGAAAAGTAATGATTCATCATTCGTTTGATGGTCAAAATGGCTACAATGTAGTTTAGAGGTCGACGCCTAAGTATCGTTTTGGGTTGGAAAGTACTTCACTCCATGTTCTTGCAAAAGCGACTGTACCTTTCTGGCACGAAAATCTAGACCTGACATTTTAATTACTGAAGGATTAGTACATCTATGGTAATACACTGTAAATGACGTTATAGTTAAGTTAAATGAATAGTGTATCTCTTTATTTATATATACATGCGAACCAAGTAAACATTAAATAAAAATTAAACAAGCAAGACCTTATACCTTTATCGGTGATCAGTTTTAATGGAACTCGGCCCGATGTGTCAAATATCCGTCTAAACGCTTTATCTACTTCATGCCCCGATTTATTTATCAGAGCCTCAAAAAGATGTACTTGGAGAATGTATTGATCACCAGCAAGATGTATTTATAGCCTTGGTTTGAATCCGCAAATTTGACCATATGGATTAAGTCGGCCATCGACAGGTCATCCTTTCCGGCACTCACGACGTGATTTTCTTTGGAAACGGCGCCTGGCCGGTTTATGAAGACTGTATTCTTCCTGATTGTGTAGGAATTTTCTGGTTTTGTGTATGCCGATATTAAATGTTCCTTCATCTTTCACCACTTTTTACAGTTTTTAAGGTCCTGCAAAACTTGCCGGGTATTTAAGATCATAGTATATGGCCTTTAAATACTCCTACCACGAAGCCATGTGTACGAGGGCTGTTCAATAAATAATGAGATGTGCTTATAACTTTTTGATTTGCCTTCAATTTGAATTATATATTGAACAGCCCTAGTATGTGTCGGAAGCCACGTCAAGAATAATTTAAAGGGACAATTTAATACTACAGTTAACTAAAAGACAGTTCCAGGTCAGTAACGGAATTAACGACGCGTGTTTCTTTGAAACAAACGTTTGGAGAAAAAAAACTACACTAATTGATCAACAAATTAATCCTCCTATGATAGAATTCAGGAATACTGTTCTTTGAAAAAAACGTATTTAGAGTATCCAACTGCATGCTGTAAAGTTGACAGTTGCGGGTCACACTCGACAGTTGCGGCTCACGTGGCAAGTGTTTTTTTCTGTTATCAGATGTCATCATAACATTGTTATACTCAAACGAAATAGCTGTTGTTTTTAAAACAAGACATTTATTACACTCTTCTGATTCAAATTAAAACAATCAAAATATTTAAAAGAACAAAAAATAAACCATAACACATTCAATTATCTATGGAATATACAAAAATGTAAAACAAAACATGAATAAAGAAATGCAAAATAAAAAAGGCTTTAAACGACTTGATTTTGTAGTTTTTGATACAATATCACATATAAACAAATATTATAAATTATATTCTATCAAAATCGTTTTCCCAAACATCCATACTTTTGGGAAAGTCCCAACGGCTGACCCGGAATTGTCGTAGGCGAACTAGGTAAGATTATCAACAAGTGTGTCATAAAAAAGTTGGAAAAGTACAAGAATAGTTTCTAAATCTTGGTCAGTGGTAAATTATCTACAACTGTATATGTAATAATTACATGTAAAGCTTACATTGCGGCCTCAAATTGAAGTTTCCCGTGAAGTGGTGCAGTAAAGCATTTTGTAATCAAGACTTCAAGTAATCAAGTTTCGACAGCCAACATCACATTTCAAGCAGCTAAGAGATTAGAAAATATGACTGAATCATCAAAATATCGAAATACTATACCATTCGGAAAAAAACAAATATCTTTTTTTAAAGTTGACCCGGAACTGTCGATGACCCAAAACTGTCAAGTTCACTGTATTTCTTAGTCCTCATAATTGCCACTATCCTCCTCTTCACTATGATCGATATCGACAATTAACCCTGTGCCCAATATGAGTATGGGGGATTTATTTGCCAGAACCATGGATAAAAAGCAGTTTATTGAGAAAAATTGCTATACTTACTACAGCTGGTGTTTAGTGGCTGTGTGGCGGCTGTAAAAAGTCGCCCCGTACTGCATCATTGTGTAGTTATATTTTTCTGGTCCTCATGGATCATGGAGTGTACTTGTATGTTGTTTACATTTGAAAATGGAGTTCCGCTCATGCGCTAGGGGGCGTCGGTGGTGTGGCATCATTCATTACTACTGATGAACAGCTTTAATAAGGCTACGCTTCCTTTCGTCAGTTAAATTTATACATACGTCTGTTAATGGGAATGCGATTTCAAACACGAAATGGAAAAACATGCGGACATGAAAAAATGCATTCAAAGCCTGGAACTAATCAGCCCTCTCGAACCACGGGATGCCTTTTTGGTGGAAGAACGGCAACATTTAACCTTTACGAGGAAACAACGGAAAACAAACAAATCAAATATTATGATGTCACGTCTCTGTGCCCATAGGTGAACAAAACGAGCAAAATTCCATGTGGTCATCCCACGATCATTACGGAAAACTTTCAAGATATCTCAGATGACAAAGGACTTATCAAATGCAAAGTGTTGCCACCCACAAACATCTACCTACCGGTACGACCCATGAAATGCAACGGAAAACTCATGTTCAGTATATGCCGTATATGTACAGAAGGCTACCAGCAAGGTCGTTGTATACACAGTGACAGAGAACGCTCTTGCATGGCACATGGGTCACTGATAAATTGAAGGAGGCCGTGGCACAGGGTTATGTCATTCAAACAATCTATGAAGTACGGCACTTTGACGAAGTCTCCCAGTATGATCCGGAGTTTATAACTGGCGGATTGTTTACTGGGTACGTCAATGCATTTTTCAAAGTCAAGGAGGAAGCGATTAGGGTTGGGACGATACAGTCAGTATCGGTACAGTATCGATACAGACATTAACCGATACGTTTCGATACGGCCATCATGCTGTACTGATACAGATGATGGCGACAGCTGCAAAGAAACAACGACTACTCCGGACCCAAAACTATTCGTTTCACACTTGATTTTCATCAAATTAACAAAAGACTTAAGCATATTGAGTTTGATCCTAATTATGTTGAACTTATAATTAATATTTTGTAGAATCAAAACACAATCATTATTTTAAGAACTAGCATTTGTAAGATTCACTGTATAAATCAATCCAAAACATTCACTTTGTTGTTAAAATATTGATTTTGAAACCTTAAGTCATGTACATGTGTATCGTATCGAATACGTATCGTATCAACAAGGTCCGTATCGAATACGTATCGATACGGCTGATGACCGTATCGTCCCAGCTCTAGAAGCGAGCGGGTGGCCAGAATTGTGTAAAACCGAGGAAAATAGACACCAATACATCCAACAGTACTACAAAAAGGAAGGACTTTTACTAGATTACAAAAGGATTGAGAAAACCCTTGACTTCGGTCACTGGCGAAGCTGATGTTGAGTTCTTTCTTGGGTATTTTCGGTCAACGTGCTAATTTGACACAAACAACGTACATATCGGATCACCCAGAGTTGTTTGACATGATGACATTTGACCAACAAAAAGTAAAAAATGTTCGATTTATTAATGACGAGCCCATACAGCTAGACTGGGTGTATAACGAAGATTTCATTGCAGCGTCGACCAAAACAAACGTCGTCATAGCAGCATATACAACAGCACAGGCGCGTGTTACACTCTACAGTTACTTGAAACATCTAGGAGAGTGCGTCTTACATTGTGATACCGACTCAGTTGTTTGCACTACTGCACCAGGACAATGGGATCTGCCGCTCAGAGACTACCTTGAAGACTACCTTGGAGACCTGACTGACAAATGGCCCAAAAAACTATGCATACTCATTGCAAAATGCAAACAAAGAAGGACAATCCTATATTTGTAAGGTGCGCGGTATAACGTTAAACTTCAAAAACTCTCTTGAAATTAACTTTGAAACTGTAAATAAAATGGTGACTGGTAGAAGTAATTGTGACAGGGTTTCATTGGTAAATGAAAATACAATAGTGAGGAATCAATCTACCGGGCACGTGATAACAAAGCGCTAAGTGAAAGACTACAGAATTGTTTTCGACAAGCGTGTAATTACTGACGGCTACCATACACATCCTTATGGTTACTAAAATAATGTGTTTGTTTGAGAAAACGTTTATTTCTTATATATAAGTGCAGTGATTGCGACTTATACGAAATAATATGTTTGTCTGAACTTATTGCAAATAGTTTTGATAGTATTTACATAAACCGTATTGCATCAACCGTGGTGTACATGTGTAAACTTAAAAAAAACATTTAATAAAACAATTTGTTGTTTTCATTCATAAACCTAAAGTCAAACGTTTTATAAACCACACTTACATACAGTAAATGAGTTTTGTATAATAACTCGATATAATAAAACAATGTTTAAACTTGCTGCTCGCGCTAAATACACTGAGTGTAAGATGTAAAAAAGCGCCGTTTTAAAAGGCCGCCTGCTACGCTATAGAATATATCAACATGGTATCAAGTAACGCCCGGTTAAGAGAAAAATGCGTCTGCTAGGAAGAATCCGCCACACAAACGGCGCCCTGTTGTGAAGCAAAATGTTTAAACCTGCATACCGATCTTGACCGGTTTGACCCGGTTAAGCAAGAGCGGCTCCGAAAATTCCCTCCGTCCAAGATGGCGTTTTTCTATTAAATATAGAAGGGGTCATCGGGTGCGTTGTGGTCAGGATAGGCATCCCAATGTATTGACATTGAAGGGCCATACCGTCGAGACCGAGATTCCCATACAGCACCACTGGGAGGCCCAGACCGGCCATTTTGGGCTTTATTTTCCATACAGCATCTATTCGGCACAGGAGCCGCGTGCTTGGGCCTCACAGACAATGCCATCGGAGGTACAGACTGGTCATTTTGGAAGTTCCCATACAGTACCTACATGTATAGTGGGTCCCAAGCTGCGTGCTGGGACCTCACATACAGTGCCATTAGAGACCCAGACAGGCTCACCTTAAATTCCCATACTGTGCCAAACCGACCGTTTAGGGATTCCCTATACAGTGTCTATAGGGGACACGGGGCCGCGCGCTGGAGCCTCAAAGACAGTGGAATTGGAGGCCTAGACCTACACATAGTGTTTAGATTTGATCTTATCTTGTGGCCTTTTATAAGACAGTTTTATTAAAACTAGATTACACAATAAAAAAATATAAGCATCTAAAGTACGAAGCATATAGTTGTAATGTAAGATGACATATCATGCAAAAGTCATATTCGTAACCGATAAGTGTACAACGATAATATCGATTCTTTAAACAATACATCATGCATTTTTAACTTACAGCTTTCTTATGTTGACGTGTGGGCATGCCGGATATCACTCATCGCGTTCATCAGCTCCATCTTACGATAGTTCATACATAACTCAGTACACTTAGAAAATGACCTTTAGTTTATGTACTGGCGTCAAATTGCACATTAATATTGTCCAATGGGTTTAAACACTGTTTTCTCATCAGCGCAGTCTTGTAACAATTGAAACTGCAGATACCCAAATAGGCATGATCACTGCTTTTGTGCAATCAAGCTTTGGTTACAAACACTGCTCACAACACGTGACTAGATTGATTGACAGCCTCACAACAACTGTTTCTTTAAGTTCATCCGCTGGGAACATAGATTCTGACAAATAACAATATAACGTTGTTTTAAATTGTTAGTTTGATGTTTTATTTGTTTGTTGCGTTGTTTTAATACTAGTACTTTGATTTTACAACACTGAATTTGTAATCAAGTCTCTTTCACTGCTTCGTCACATGTTCCATCGGTGATGGGCAACTAAACAGACACAGTGTAAAAGCACATTCATAGTCTTCGAAGTATACACGAATTTAATTTTTAACAAAAACACTTATGTTTTTCTTCGTTTACTTTTTACGTTTTATATTTCAACGATTTAAATTCTTAAAAACAATAAAAGTTACATAAATATGTTTAAATGGGGTTAAGAAGTAAATCAATACCTTTGTTAATATTTACATTCACTTCAAAATGTTACACACTAAACAACAGACTTGATTCATTTCTATTGTCGTAAACCTTGTTTCGGCAAGGTTCACTGGGTTCTTTCTAATGGGCGATATTTGTCAGGAGCCGACACCACTGGTTTTGTTTTGTATCCGGTATGCCTGAAACTTTATTTCAAATACCTATCTATTCTCAGTGTTCAAATTGTATTCAGTAAGTCATTAAAATTTAAGTTCTGCCAGCCCTCACTAAGTACATAAGTATACCTGCAGATAACTATAGAAGCCAATCCCAAATGAAACTGTTCCCAGTATCATCAAGTTCAGCAGCAAGTTGAAGATCACAAAAATTAAAAGAAAGAGTAGCATTTTTCTATCTTAAAATTATCTAAGTATGAACTCTTTCCATTTTCTGTGAATTATCTAAGAGCATAATGTGCCAAAATATTAGAAAAGTTTTATAACCAATTTGTAGTTTAAGAAGCGGTTGAAAATAAGATCCAGAATGGTGATAAGCCATGTGCATTAGCATATATCAAGTTAGAACATATTTACAGTACAAAACTGGCCATTATAAAGTGCACTAAGTGTCTCATTAGTAGAAAAGTATACAAAAAAGCATTATAAGTGTAAAACAGGTTAAACCAATTGTGAACTGAAGAAGATGTTTTATATCATGCTATTATTTCTAATATAACCTTAAAATATGTGTATTCACTCAAATAATAAAAGAATTATGCAAAAGTTAGCTAGTGCAATAGTTGGGGTCATCTAGTAGACTAGTACACTGCCCAGTTACATAATAATTGGGTCACTAAGTATAATTATCACTTGCAGGGAGAAGGCCTGCTCTCATAATCCAATAGGTTGTCTTGTTACAAGATTTAAGATTTTACCCTGAACAAGTAGCTATGTCATGGGTTATCTGGTACAAAATGTCAAATTTACCACACTATTGATTCAATTTTAATGATATTAAGAAAGAGCAATACTCTATTTGTTTGAATATATCCTAAAATATCTATGTTTTGTTTATTCTTCGACGTTGCTACATTAGCTAGATTAAACAATAATTTATTTAAAGGTATATCAGGGTCAATTGCATTATATGTTTAATGTATTCAATACAATCGGTTAACAGCTAAAGGGACGAACTACTACAAGTGTGTTGATTTTTGTTAAATATACCGAACACAGTTATGTCGCTTGGGTGCAAGCACTTCCTGTGGAAAACACATGTTCTGTAAGAGTAACGGCACTTTCGCGCAAATACCGGACAATGGACAGTTCCGCAACTTTCAATCATCATTTACATCAGATCAGTAAATGGTCAATTTTTATCCAATAAAAATATAACCTCGTCGGGGTATATGCCGTTAGACTCATACCGGGGGACCTTTTTAGGAACTCAGTCTTGTCTTATATTGTGCCTTTTTAATAAAGGAATTATATAGGTCATACCCCGTATTGTTGTGTTAGAAATGTTTTAATAAAATATGTGTTATATGTAAATAATATATTAGAATATAGTTTAAAGCTTTAAATAATGTTTTATTATTTAACTTTGTGATGTCGTAGGCCATATATTTGTGACAGGACTATGACTTGAATATGTTAAACGTTTCAACGTGTAAAATATGTTGCATTAGAAAATATATAATTCAAGAGAAGTTTGAATGGGTAGAAGACATAATGAAGCATTTTTGGCGTACCTTTGATGTTCTTAATACGTAGGTGACACAACAAACTATTGGATTGTGAAAATGCTCTCTGTTTTGTGAATCCAGTTAAGACCACAGTTCAGTTCATTACATGTATTAATCGTCGTAATTCAACCCCATGATCAAAGGACGGACGGACACACGAACGTGCGGGCGGAATGAAAGACAAACGAACGAACAGAGAAACAGACACCGTTAAAACAATACCATTTTCCAATTCCTGTGAACCTTTGTTAGTATTAATGTTCAAGTTAAAATTGTACACACTAAACAACATACTTGTTTTAATTTTATTGATTACCTTTCAACAATATTAATATATAAGAGCAATACTACTATTTAATATTGACTACCATATTTATGGTGTGTTCATTCTTTGACGTTGCTACATAAGCTAAACTTAAACAATAATTCCTACAAAGGTATTTTAGAATCGATATCATTAAATGTTTAAGGTATGACCTTTCTAATGGATTCATATATTTGCAGCTAGGTATAGATTTTATAAACCTTTTTAATATATGCCATTTTAAAACGATCCACCGCACAATTTTTCTTAGTTTTTTATTTATTATTTTATTTTAATTAACACTATTTTAAATTTTATTCATATTTAAGGGATGTAAAAAGGTGTAATATTACTTTCCTCAACTTACTTTAGGCAATATAGGTAACTTGCATTATAAAAAGATTTTTCTACGGTTGAAAAGTAAAAGCACAATATACATCACATTTAAATTAAACAAACTTTATCTTTTATAAAAAAATACAAATGTGTATCCTTCATAGTTCATTAGGAAAGTCATACCTTAAAGACTTTAATACCAGAGACAAGAAGCTAGAAAGCCACACTAATCGGTTAACAGCTAAAAGGACGAACTATTGCCAGCATGTTGATATTTTTTAAATAAACCCAACACAGTTATGCCGCTTGAATTCAAAAGCTACCTTTGGTTAACCCATGCTTTGTGATAATTACGTACCTTTTGTTCGTTTGGTTCGCGCGAATACCGGGCAATCGTTCCACAGGTCAATCATCCCATCGCAAATTGTGCAGGGGCCGGATTTTGGTTCAGTTGTTTTAAGGCCATACAACTTTAATGCCTGATCAATGTGTTTCCTGAACTTTTAAAGAATATGAATCAAAATTATCTTCTTTTTTTATTTGACTCCCACACTTTGGGCTTAAAGCCATTTAAAAATGTATGGCGCTGTTTTTTGTGTGTGTTTTTGCATTTGAATTACTTGATTACTAGCATCTACAACTATTGTCTTTATTTAATATTAATATTAAAATACTATCTACTGATTAAACCCACTAAACTGCAGTCTGTTTTTTTCGAAACCTGCTGGGTCCAGTAATTGTTTCCAAATTGTCAACTTGCATCTGTTTAGTCTCTGTGCGGTATGGGAATGTCCTAGCGGACCCAGAAGGAATCGCAACCATCAAGTGCCTCCCCTATTCTGTTATTGTCGATTATATTAAATCACTATCGCTTAAAAAACTGTTAGAATGTCTAAAATATGATAGAAAATATTATTTTTTTCAGGCACGGTTTAAGTTTTAAAAATGCTTCTGTTAGGTAGACCCAAAAGTATTCATTTGATAAAAATTAAACATTAACACATATAATAACCTTTACTTGGATAATAACGCCCGTATACTTTTCTGCAACGTTACTATGTTGTTTTGCGATGTTTTCAAACCAAAGCAGTCGTTTACAATAGGATTTAAAGCCAGGAGTTCAAACCTAATTAACTTGAAATTATTAATTTATTCACACAACTTTTACTTAAATGACAATCAACAAAAAAAATAAAACACATAAATATTCCATCATTTTATTTTGTGCGTATCTAAGATGCATTAACAAAAACCAATCAAATTATTAAATAACAAACACAAATATAATGAATTCATTATAGAAACGGATCAACACAGAAAGAAAGACGAAGACGATGGCATTTATTATTAGTATTTGCCGATAAACAATATTTCACTTCTATAAAGTGCATTTTCTCCTAGTTGAGGTCTTACCTCGCCACAAGTGGACATGCTTTGCTCATTCCCTCCTGCTAGTATACAAGGATGTAGAGATTCAATAGGCATTTAATAATAAGTGAATTTGGGGCATGCTTTCCTTATCCCCTACTGCTAGTATACAAGGATATAGAGATTTAATAGGCACTTAACAATAAGTGAATTTGGAAACAAATTACCCTGTCATGTTCTATAATACACAGGGTAGTGCAATGGCATTTGTCTCATTTAATAATAAGGACATTTAAACGTTAACCAAGAGACAATTTATATTAATTGTACATCATACAACATCAAAAAATATCATGTGCCCAAGTATTATAAATTAAATGGTACTAAACAATGTCATAATTATCATTTTTCCATTCTTTTGCTAGAACTACACGACCACAGATTTGTGTGCGCTGGATCCCGGCGCTACAGATCTCCAGTACACCATAGCAACGGCAGCCGGGACACAAGCGATACCGGAAATTGCGCAGATCCCCGCCGGAAGTGTTTGGTAATACACGGAATCAGGGGGGAGAAACAGAGCTGTCATCATGGCGCGAGTTATCTGCCCATGCACGGTGGTGAGAACAAATATCTGAAGACAGGAGGACACACCTGCAACACATATTTTAATCGATTATTGTAAAAGTAGACAGGATGTTTAATCTCGAACATAAGTACAAAACGATTCCTGTCGTCGTGAACTTTATTTTTGCATTATTTTTGTGTGTTTTTTGTAATTGCTTTGGGGTATTATTTAGACATCAATTTGCATTTAACAAAAACAAATTACTGTTCGTGCACCTGTAAAAATTCAAAACATAAGAATGATACAAACACGCTATTCCAACAGCAGCCACGACGACAGTAGAGAGTATCCGATTCCCCGTACAGACGAGGACCGCAGACTCGATGGCGCCAAAAATCAGCATCGCCAACTCCACGATCCCACAGAAGCGAGTAAACTGAATCCAACCTGGGATTACATTGTAATTATTTTAAACAGATTACAAATCTATTACGTATTATAACGTTTTTTATTATTTATTACAATATAACGTTGTTTTAAATTGTTAGTTTGATGTTTTATTTGTTTGTTGCGTTGTTTTAATACTAGTACTTTGATTTTACAACACTGAATATGTAATCAAGTCTCTTTCACTGCTTCGTCACATGTTCCATCGGTGATGGGCAACTAAACAGACAAAGTGTAAAAGCACATTCATAGTCTTCGAAGTATACACGAATTTAATTTTTAACAAAAACACTTAAGTTTTTCTTCGTTTACTTTTTACGTTTTATATTTCAACGATTTAAATTCTTAAAAACAATAAAAGTTACATAAATATGTTTAAATGGGGTTAAGAAGTAAATCAATACCTTTGTTAATATTTACATTCACTTCAAAATGTTACACACTAAACAACAGACTTGATTCATTTCTATTGTCGTAAACCTTGTTTCGGCAAGGTTCACTGGGTTCTTTCTAATGGGCGATATTTGTCAGGAGCCGACACCACTGGTTTTGTTTTGTATCCGGTATGCCTGAAACTTTATTTCAAATACCTATCTATTCTCAGTGTTCAAATTGTATTCAGTAAGTCATTAAAATTTAAGTTCTGCCAGCCCTCACTAAGTACATAAGTATACCTGCAGATAACTATAGAAGCCAATCCCAAATGAAACTGTTCCCAGTATCATCAAGTTCAGCAGCAAGTTGAAGATCACAAAAATTAAAAGAAAGAGTAGCATTTTTCTATCTTAAAATTATCTAAGTATGAACTCTTTCCATTTTCTGTGAATTATCTAAGAGCATAATGTGCCAAAATATTAGAAAAGTTTTATAACCAATTTGTAGTTTAAGAAGCGGTTGAAAATAAGATCCAGAATGGTGATAAGCCATGTGCATTAGCATATATCAAGTTAGAACATATTTACAGTACAAAACTGGCCATTATAAAGTGCACTAAGTGTCTCATTAGTAGAAAAGTATACAAAAAAGCATTATAAGTGTAAAACAGGTTAAACCAATTGTGAACTGAAGAAGATGTTTTATATCATGCTATTATTTCTAATATAACCTTAAAATATGTGTATTCACTCAAATAATAAAAGAATTATGCAAAAGTTAGCTAGTGCAATAGTTGGGGTCATCTAGTAGACTAGTACACTGCCCAGTTACATAATAATTGGGTCACTAAGTATAATTATCACTTGCAGGGAGAAGGCCTGCTCTCATAATCCAATAGGTTGTCTTGTTACAAGATTTAAGATTTTACCCTGAACAAGTAGCTATGTCATGGGTTATCTGGTACAAAATGTCAAATTTACCACACTATTGATTCAATTTTAATGATATTAAGAAAGAGCAATACTCTATTTGTTTGAATATATCCTAAAATATCTATGTTTTGTTTATTCTTCGACGTTGCTACATTAGCTAGATTAAACAATAATTTATTTAAAGGTATATCAGGGTCAATTGCATTATATGTTTAATGTATTCAATACAATCGGTTAACAGCTAAAGGGACGAACTACTACAAGTGTGTTGATTTTTGTTAAATATACCGAACACAGTTATGTCGCTTGGGTGCAAGCACTTCCTGTGGAAAACACATGTTCTGTAAGAGTAACGGCACTTTCGCGCAAATACCGGACAATGGACAGTTCCGCAACTTTCAATCATCATTTACATCAGATCAGTAAATGGTCAATTTTTATCCAATAAAAATATAACCTCGTCGGGGTATATGCCGTTAGACTCATACCGGGGGACCTTTTTAGGAACTCAGTCTTGTCTTATATTGTGCCTTTTTAATAAAGGAATTATATAGGTCATACCCCGTATTGTTGTGTTAGAAATGTTTTAATAAAATATGTGTTATATGTAAATAATATATTAGAATATAGTTTAAAGCTTTAAATAATGTTTTATTATTTAACTTTGTGATGTCGTAGGCCATATATTTGTGACAGGACTATGACTTGAATATGTTAAACGTTTCAACGTGTAAAATATGTTGCATTAGAAAATATATAATTCAAGAGAAGTTTGAATGGGTAGAAGACATAATGAAGCATTTTTGGCGTACCTTTGATGTTCTTAATACGTAGGTGACACAACAAACTATTGGATTGTGAAAATGCTCTCTGTTTTGTGAATCCAGTTAAGACCACAGTTCAGTTCATTACATGTATTAATCGTCGTAATTCAACCCCATGATCAAAGGACGGACGGACACACGAACGTGCGGGCGGAATGAAAGACAAACGAACGAACAGAGAAACAGACACCGTTAAAACAATACCATTTTCCAATTCCTGTGAACCTTTGTTAGTATTAATGTTCAAGTTAAAATTGTACACACTAAACAACATACTTGTTTTAATTTTATTGATTACCTTTCAACAATATTAATATATAAGAGCAATACTACTATTTAATATTGACTACCATATTTATGGTGTGTTCATTCTTTGACGTTGCTACATAAGCTAAACTTAAACAATAATTCCTACAAAGGTATTTTAGAATCGATATCATTAAATGTTTAAGGTATGACCTTTCTAATGGATTCATATATTTGCAGCTAGGTATAGATTTTATAAACCTTTTTAATATATGCCATTTTAAAACGATCCACCGCACAATTTTTCTTAGTTTTTTATTTATTATTTTATTTTAATTAACACTATTTTAAATTTTATTCATATTTAAGGGA
>Ga0224511_10000764_pt1 | contig 16944 bp, 8 predicted proteins | sample SF_May12_sed_USG_2_FD_169988 | JGI IMG/M metagenome (GOLD analysis project Ga0224511, IMG submission 169988) | Sediment microbial communities from San Francisco Bay, California, United States - SF_May12_sed_USGS_8_1 | ecosystem: Environmental > Aquatic > Marine > Sediment | place: USA...
TGTCAGAGAGCAAATATTAAAAGATGCCGACTAAAAGTGGGCGGGTGAACTGTAAGCCGGTTATAGTTCACATATTACGATTGTATACAAAATAAATGTTGCGCTCGCTTACGCTCGCTTACATTTATTTTGCATACAATCGTAATATATGAACTATAACCTATACATAAAATATCCTAGAGTAGAATTAGACAAGAAATGACCTTACACAGTAAGGTCGACATTATGACAGTATGACATTACAAGTGAAAGCCAAACACATGTTTTACAACAAAAACATCAAATTGTCATGACATTACCTGAAACAAAAAGACGTTAGGGTAAACTCGGAGAAAAACATGCCAGAAATGGATATTTTTATAATAACGAAATGTATTTACATATTTTGACCTACTCATGTCTAGACGACGGTCATTCGCCATATACAAATGTATTTTACACATTGCAATCACCGTGAAATGATAAATCTCTTACAAAGTAGAATGCCTGTCAGTATGTATTGTATGACTTTGTTGGCAATTGGCAAATCAAACTGTTGCATTTGTAAGTCATTATGATTTCATGTTTGCTTTATGTTAGTTGCAATAGACGTCCAAGAAAAACAAAGCAGAGAGGGTCAAAGTTTGGGGAACTAGCACAACAATTCACACATACAAAGAACAACAGGTTGCATACCAAATAACAAAACTAACTAAAGGCACATTACGCGAAAGCAACAAATACACATTGAACATGAATATGTTTTTGGTTTGTTTTTATGAGTTGTCGCATTGGTCAATTTATTGTGAACTATTGTTTAAACCACTTGTTTTCTCCAACAAACCTTTTACTTACTCGGCATTAACTGGAAATGTAAGGAAAACACGATGCATTAACTTCTCCCTAAACAATGCATCTACCAATACGAACAGAAACGATACATCACTCAGTCAAATGCCGCAATTCATACATTGATAAATTTTACTGAAAGGAACAATCTAAAATAATAGAATGATTGCACGTACAACACATGGCTTGTTTAAGCGTGCATGTCATCTCAAAGGACAGGCCACGCTTGGTGGGTTTCAAGTTATTGGTTTTATTAAGTACAATAAACTGACCACAACTGGTTCCATTATGACACATATTAATATTTTCGCATTATGGTGAACATTAATGGTTTGATCAAAACGGTACTGGCAGGACAAAATAAAATGTGGCGAATGTAGTCAAACAGACTTGTTGTAGCGTTAATATATTGACAGGCATTTTCACCTCAACATGGAACACGACAATTGATCCTTGTAGTTAAAGAATATAATATATGCATCTGGACTTTTATTCGCCTATCATTATGCATTCCATTAGGTTCGAATATATAAATTGAAGAGATGTTCAAACAAAGAATGTTATAAACAATGTAGATATGTCGCTTGTTGCATTTATTGTACATTATGTTTGTTCATTGTAAAACCGCCTACCTCACAATCAACATTACCTAAATTTTACAACAAAAATAAAGGCATGTTATTAACCCAAACTCCAGCTTAAATCTGAAAGGGCAAACCAAATAATGATGATGGTTGTAATGTCTTAATGTGTATGTACAGTTTATTTTCCAAATTTTTATCATTGTGTTGCAAACTTTGCAATACATTCGCGTTTGACAGTTGTTACTTTTCAAATCGAGTACGTACGATCCTCTCGTGAATTTACTTCTAATCACATAAATAAACTTCTTCGACGATTCAATAAACGTTAGGTTTTAACAAAAAAGAGAATTACTTAGTAAGTTAAAACATGCAGAAAATGCACATTTAGCAGACATTTACATTGAAAGTCACTATTTGCATGTCAATTGTAGAATTCATGTTCTGCTACATTTAAAATATTGACCCCGAATAGGGGGTTTTGTATGAAATGATTCGGTATATTTCCATTATGTTTGCCTTTTTAAGCACAATGTGTGCAAAAGTCTGACATTTTGTACAACTCTAGAAATGACATCACCGAACACTGACAAAACGTCACATTGTTGGTTCATTTATGTTAGCCTTCTTAGACACGTTTTCGTTTATGAAAAAGAGCCATGTTTAAAAACATTTAGACATAGTTCTGGATGTTGTAGAAATATTGTTAAATGTGGCCAAATATATTTACAAAATGTAAACGCGGTCTCTATACTTAAAACTGTAAACTACAAACTATTTAAATCAAAACCTTTATCTCAATATCATAAGCATATTGCTAAATTGACCCACAATATCAGACTTAAACACATTATTTACAACGGTATTTAAAATGGATAATTAATTATCGTGCATACTCATTCGTTTTTGGTCTGCAGTATTACACAGCCAGGCGCCCCAAATAGTCATGCCTCATAGCTGGGAATTTTACCCACGTGAGCAGATAAAAACGCATGCACAGCGCATTGACGGGTGTGGGCAGTGGCTTGGTAACATTGGTTTTGTCGTCACTGTTCCCCGTAAGCACATGTAATTATAAAATCAGTTTGAAGTACAAGTAAAGGCCAAACAAATACAAACACGACTTCATAAGTGTGTGTGTTCGTTGTGGTTAAGGAATCATATGTAAGGTTGTTAGTTTTTTCTTTATTATACGTGTTAGATGCAAAGACAATACCACGCTGTTGTAAAGCCACATAATTATTTCTATTTGTTATATAATGCCTATTTATAATGTGTAAAGCACATTGACCCAAACAGATCAGGATATATTATTTGGTTACACATCTGTTACCAGTGCAACGTGCCGCCTCAGTACCATTCGTGAGAAGCACTGAAGTAAACATCACACAATCCAAACTGTACTGAAGTCGGAAAGTTGTTACCCAGTCTGCATAAGGCGCCTGACCCTGGGTTTGAACAGCGGTGACGGTACTGATGCCCATAAACTGTACCTATAACAGACAACATATCAAAAAAAAAAATAGAGTTCATATAAAACATGAATAAAATATGTATGTAGTTATTTATATATTTACTTGACAAACTGTTTTAAACATGTCGCATGATCGTCCCATATTCTATAGATATTCAAACCAACCCTTTCACAGCGATTGCATTATCGATAACTTAGTCTACGGTCGAATACGATAGATAAAATAGTATTGCACAATTATTTTGGAGATGTAACAACGCGCTGTTCTTATACAGGTTATGGTTTTGTCTTAAGGCATAATGTTTACCTATAGTACAATGTATGTTCGATGCGGTTTCTACATGGTGGTGATTACAACTGCACAGCCAAATAATGTTCATTTGAAAGCACAGGTTTTTCTGAAAGTTGTTTTTATTACTTTCCATTCCACTAAATATTGATTGGGTTTTGTGCGACGTTTAATGATTTGCATATCACAATATTCACTATCGTACATTGTTGTTTTCTCTCGAAAGTAATGACTGTCTACCAACCTGAATCCACATAGTTGGCTGAGAGGCATTGAATTCAGTAGACAATGCACACCAAGAACCTGATTTGTTGAGTCTGGCGTAGTAGGCAGGTTTACCACTGTGATATATGCTTGGCGCCGTCATTTGCCCATCGGGAGTAGGCGTATTACCACCGAACAAAGGTTCTTCTGTGACACATGTCGGGCCTGTTGTTGCTAGAAGATAACAATTATTATATAAAAATTATGAAATATGAATAAAAAGGCATACTCAAAATAATATCAACTAAGGCACTGCCTCTTACCGACAGTACTTGTTTTACCATTTCAATTCTACAACACAGTGTCGCGACCTTACCACGTAGCGCTAGATATTAAACTGCTAGAACTATACGAGTATATATAAATTATATTAAAAAGAATAAAAACTAATTCAAATTGCCTTACACAATTTAATTTTCGACAAAACACAGACTAGTTTTGCCTTCATATATGTATACTTTTTAAATTTTACCTTATGACACCAACCATTGATTTCGTTTTAATATTTCTGGTACAATTAGATTGTTTGAAGAAAGATTCTTTGAACACCTCTTTACTTTTTATTGCAATTTGCATGTGTTATTTCGCAAACATCGAACACAAAAGTTTCATGTACCTTGCTGAGGTTATGGAAGTACGAACACGTCAGCCATCTCATCGGCAATATCTACCACGTCGTCTTCGCTGTCGGTGCTGAGATAACAAATCCTCGTGGCTTCGTTGTAGCCGGCAATGCTGCACGCGCCTATCTTTCCTTCCTCCAAACATGTCTTCACTAATTGTGCTTTCGAATACTTCTGTAAGCTGGTATGACTCGTGGATACTGCTTTCCCAGTAATAAATGTTGTATTCATTTGTTGCACTTGTATATTTGCAGACGAAAGAGCAACACTTGATAAATAAACAATTACTAATCGCGTTGTTCTTACAAGTAAGGCATACATGTCTGTAGTTATAGCAACACCCCAACTACCGCTTATTCCTTGCAATGGTAGATGGTTTATAAGTCTGATTTGTTGCACGCTAAGGGTCACTGTACTTGGATATCTGTATAAGTTTCATGAGATGGCAGCAACAACATCGGACCTTAAAAGGAAACAAGGAAAATGCATTATAATAATAAGATCAATTAAGCACAAGCAGTGTTTATATGTATAATTTAGTAAAACCCTTTCTCTTTTATGTTAAACCTTGCCCAGTATTTCTTCTTTCACAATACCGGTTTCTTTAGGCTGTAAAAGACCCAAAAAAATGTTTGATTTTTTTAATAACCGTTTTTGTTTAAAAAAATATTAAAGGTGTATCAATTAAAAAGAAATATCAAAACGGTTCTGGACATTATTTTAAAAAAATGCATAATATTGCAATAGTAACAGTATAAATTATAACGGTATTGTTACGTTAGAAAAATTCTTGAATGGATGGCATAAATTTCAGTAAAACTGTTTTCAGTTTTAAACACATTTTTAAAGTTATCATACTATTCACGGGTATTATTTCTCAAGCGAGTAGCAGGGCAAAGATATCACTACTTGCCAAAAGGACATTCAATATTAACTGTGTAAATGTGAAAGATTATTGATATATGTTGAGAGGCCGAGACATTACATTGCCAGCCACCCGTGAGACACTAAACTGTGTGTTACGATATGCTTAACGTGTAAATTTTGCAGCAAAGAAATCTGAATTCAGTGACGTTCTTCCCCTTAGGCTTATATAATTGATTGCTATTTAACGTTAACATTCCGTGAGGCACGTTATCGCTTCGCAGTGAAATTTCAAACCTCCTTCCGAGTGTTTATACTCAGTATTCGCACGATTAGTATCATTCAATACTAATACATTTCTTTGCGGTAATGTAATATGTTTCAATTTTTAGTTCACACTAGTATGAAAAAATACTAGCAGTTATGAATTTTTATCGCCTTTCAACGCTGGTAACTAACCTTCGTTCACACTGTTTCGGTTTAAGCCCGGTGTCGCTACGGTGTGGAGACCGGGGAAAACCGAAACAACAACGTATCGACGCCGACAAGCACCTCATTGAATCGGGATAAACTGTCCTGAGCCGTCGATCACTACAGAATTTTCTTTCTGCGAAAGTATTACATATATTTCTTATAAATGTTTATCTATCGATACTGTAACACGTATTTAAACTTTTTAGCTCGCTTTTAATTTTTAGAGCATAAAAAGCTTAATGAAGCTTCTTAAGTTACAATTGTTACGCCCTCAAAACCTTTTCGCTTTGCTTTTTAATTCAATGTTTTGAAATTGTTCGTTTTTCGTATTATCGTGTTCAATTTTTGCATGCATGATACTTACGAGACCCAGACTCGCTTTGGTGAAGTAGTGTTCTCATACATAAAATTAAATGAGCATTTATTGTTAAATTTTAATAGCGTACATTGTTTTATTCTGCCCCTAGCGCTACATAAGCCATGTACACTTTGCTTTATTCGACGCGTGTTGAATTAACCGCACTTGCGTACTTCATTTGGTAAACGTTCGGTTGTTGTTTTGTGTGTGGTTTTCGGTGTTTTACAATCGTTTTCTGTATTTAAATGTGTTTATCTAATGTGTAAACTATAAATAAGACAAATGTGGAAAATAATTTTGTCTGCCATTTAAGTAAATATTAAAAGACTGCATTGTCGCGAAAAATGAATATTTTAAAAGGCCTTCAGATTTTGCTATAAAGACAACTTTAAATAATAATAAGTTTACCATAATTTCATGGAAAACACGTTTAAAAGGTAAATTCTAAATATAAACAATACTGCAAATTAAATAAATGAATCGGGATACATATCCTTTTTGTATTTTAAATTGTTCTGGTTGTAGCAGCGATACTGAGGACTTTTTCATGGCATTTAAATTAGCTTCCATAGCAACAAAACGAATTATCAAAATGAACCAACAAATTGTTGGTTATTTCAAAAATACTTTGTTTGTATGTTCATAATCCTTTTTAATAGATGAATTAACACTACTACAGAAGTTGCACAATTTTCTGAAAAATACTATTATTGGACCAAGGTAAAAACACAACAACAGAACAAAGAAGTCCACACAAACGTTCTTGACGGAGCCAGAAATTGTACCTTCAAGCCTCGCCAAGTTTGCTCAGTCTCGCAGGATAAATTTGAGTAAAATCTTACACTAGCATAGTATTTTCTATAAATGCGATGAAACAAAATAAGAGAAAGTATACGATTGTTTTTACAACGGGGAGTTTTAAAAGTTGAAAACACTTTGTTATTGTTTGTTTATTTTGTTAACAGATGTGATAATATAAGGTGTTTGCATTTGTACATTTTATACATATGTACAACTTTAAACAAAAAACAAATGATAGTAGATTGCTAATGTTTGACACAACACAATGTTGCCATATTGATGGGGTTTTTTCATTACAAAAATCATTTCATTGTATTTCAACAACTTGTGTTAGTTTTTGTACGGGCCATTTTGTCATTGTGCCCTTAAATATGACATATCTACATTGTTTACAACATTCTTTGTTTGAACATCCCTTCAATTTTTATTATATCCTATTTGAAAGTGATACACTAGTGTTACATTTACACAACTCTTTTTAGGATTTTCTGGTTCCATAAGTGGTAAATTTAATTTTAATTAAATGACAATAATTACTAACTTTAGAATTGTTAATATAAAAATATAATATATATATATAAACCAGTATTTAGTTTTCCTGTACTTTCAGCAGTATAGCAAACATTTCTAATTTATCCATTCTCAGAATGTTCAAACTAAGTTATTTCATTCAACTTTAGTTAAAGAAAGAAAGGCGAGCTTACATTTAAAAATGATGTTCAAAAAATTAAATTACAAGAAATTATAATGTCTTGCTACTTACATTACATCGATTCCGTCTATTTAAAACTACTCTTTCACACGATAGCTTTCAAACGCTTGAACGACATCATGCTACTGAATTTTAGCAAATGTCACAATCGCAATTAACATAATGCTTGCCCACCTACTTGTTAATATTCATATCCCTTCCGCCAATGAAAAGGTAAGCATGTACTCGGACAAACTTCTCAAAACTAAAATGAATTCAAAATGATATTTTGTTAAACAAAGTTGCCTCATGTCACGGGCCTCGTTTAAGGATACTGCGTCATATCAATTCTATTTATTATATTGCTGATATCAACCTTTATTTTAATACCTCATTAATGTGTATTTTATTTTTCAGATGTTGTGCAAATACTAACATTAGCGTTGATCACCATGCTTAAAAAGTGTATTGGCAAATTATTTTCGTTATTTATTTAAGTAGCACCTCATTGTCTCGAGACTGTTACGATCCTGTAGAAAATCGCTCATCTCACCAGGGAAGCCTGTCATGTTTGATACGATTATTTGCTGAAGACAAAACAGGTTTACAGTTTGATTCATGGCTATCGAAATAATTATATGTCAATACAAAATTTTAATTTCATTGAAACAAAAGCTTTGCAAACCTTTCTGTCCCCGTAAAACACTTGACCATAAAATAAATATTCAAATTTTGTGTCTGAAAAGATTCAGATAATACTGTTTCTGGAATAATTTTAATGTAAATATTTACAAATAACTCTCTTTCAGGCGCCTACGGAACAAGGGTGTTGTATTCTATCTCGCAGTTCAATAGTTTGTTTAATATTTTGAATGTTTTGACAATCGTATGATGTTTGCTACAACCCAAAAGCGGTTTAAACTGACAGCGGTCATCATTGACTGTAGTCAGGGTGTACTTTAGTTTAGTGTTCAGACAAACAAGGTGTTTATAAAAAAGGAAGTGTGTACACTCTTTAAATCAACTACGATGCCTGTACAAAGATAAAAAACCTCTTATCGCAGGTTTTATTGATAGCCTATATTTAGTTCATACTTATCACAAGCATAGAATCGTGAACTTTAGGTCGAACTGGTGTGCCTATTAATAACTGTTAAAATTTAGGAGTCCATTTTTACACTTGAATACAACATTCGGAAAATTGCACGTGTATTCATTGACAATTTAGATGTTGCTCGGTAAGAATCATGCTTTTTTAATTATCAGACAAAATCATGGTTGTTTATTATTACTGTATACATTCTTAACATCTTTCAATTGGTAGGAACCTATGTTTTGAAGCTCTGTTGATAATACGTTGATCTTTTCTTTAGTGTTGACGTTATTCAGCATAGCGCTTGCTGTCGCCGATGGGTTTTGGCAATGCCGTAAGTATTTAAATCCTATTTGGTTAATATTTAATAATTTAAAACTATTAAACGCATAGTATATTCATTTATTGCATTAAGCGTTGAATAAAGACATGGCACGTCCTTATCATACATACAGTTATAACATACAATGAAATGCATTTAATAAAAACATCGGTGTTTGAGGTCAACTATTTTAAATAGCATGTAGTTGCCACGGACAATGGGACGGTTTTAGATGTCAATGTTGCCACGGACAATGGGACGGTTTTAGATGTCAATGTTACCACGGGTGGACAGGGTATGGATGCGAAAGTATGTAGCATTTTAATCAAGTTTATATACACATACGTTTTTATCCTACTGTTTCACTACAAAGTTTCTTAATTTCATTTCAATCAACAAACAAACAAGATAAATAAGTCAAACCTCGATTTGTTATTCACGTTGAAGTAGTATAAAGCCATGCGTTATTGCTTTGTAACATATATTCAATTTTGATTTAGTCAAGAAGGTTGATCCTTCAATTATTAACTTTTATTTGATTTAACGCCGAGTTAAACACAAATTACGTCATGGTAATCTATCCACCTAATCAGCGTTCCTATGTTTACCAGTATAATTATGTCATTTTACTCCACAGGCGACTCAAACCATGAATTTCACATATGTCAGATATGAGATACGACTGAATAGGGCTTAGAACGTACTTTATAAAATATATAATCAAATGCATACCGGACTAGACGACATTGCTAGAATTTGCGGATACATCTCATATTTCTTTTGTATACAAATAGCTGCCTGTAGCGGACATGGATATTGGAACGGCTATGGATGCCAATGCAACAACGACTGGGTAGGAAATGTATGCGAAAGTAAGTTTCGTGTCAGAATTTTAAACAAATATTATGGTGGCTGATTTGTGCCATGTCGTTATATCGTGTTTTCGGGGCGAAAAGGCGCCACGCGAAAACCCGCCAAATGGTGACTTTTTCGTGTTTTCGCATGGCGACCTTTCGCCCCGCCACACGAAATTACGACACTTTTCATGCGTCGCCTTTTCGCCTCTTGTTTGTCGTATCTTTGTCAGGCGGGGCGAAAGGTCGCCGCGCAAAAAACACGCCAAAAATCTTTTCCCCGAAAACACGTTTATGCGATATGGCATAAATCAGCGACGCTGACCATAAAATATACATTTACATACAAACATTTTAATCCTTATCCTGTCAGTATTCTAAACAAATATACATTTCCATGCACAGATGTAAATCCCTATCCTTTTTAGGGATAAATCTGCCATAAAAGGGTTAAACCTGTGTGTGTGTTATTATGGAAAATAATGTTGTAGTCTAAACCATCCTCGGATACCCAGGGGTGATTCCGCTCGCTACATCAACCCCTGGGACAATTAGTTGAGTTTCCTTTGATGTACCGCTGAATGAATACTGTCATTTCATTGGTTGCATCATCATTCTCAGATGAGCAAGATGACCAATGAAAACGATCCTTACAAGAGGGCGGTTATCTGATTGGACCGCACGTTATAACGCTTCGTATCGATTTTTGGTGGCAGATTCAACGCTTTTCTATCTAATTGCCCCAGGGGTTGATACAGCGAGCGGAATCACCCTGGGTTATCCGATGATGAGTCTAAACATACGGAATAAATTAAAGGGATTCCCTTGCGGTGACACACACAAAACAGATATTTCGAATACCTATATATTCTTGTTGCTAACGCTTATGGGGCATCGATACCTATCGTTTGGATATTTTATATGGCCTTTAAAAATGTGACTGAAAGCAGTGTGAAGGAGGAGGGGAACACGGACGGAAACGGACTTCTAGTGACAAAAGAACAATAGTTATCAACAGTGAAATAGAAAAACGCCCTTTCAACATCAGTTGCACAAGATCGGAAATACGATTGCTAATAGCAGACAATAACCATGTACGTGTATTTATTGTTATAATTTCATTTATTAATAAGTAGAGTATTAAAATTGTAAAAGGTTTAATTTGCCATAAATAAATAAAGAATAGTCCTGACCGCTACGATTGATGGAAGAACAATCCGTATCCATGAAATCAGTGGGATCTTTTTTAAACCAAACCGTGAGAATAAGAGATAATTGCCATGTTTTTCTAATAATGTTTTTATTAATTTACTAATTATGAGTATTATACAAGTCTATCGCACTATGTAAGAAGCAAAAGTAATGTCAAGCGAAATGGTATCGCACTACCAGTGTTTGACACTTTGTTTTTATTAAATTGACTATGTTTCAAGTCCCCAAAAGAAGCATCTCTACTGATTCAGCACTATCAAATAGTTGGAAAAATTGCACGTTTTGGAAAGGTAATTATCAACGTTTATTAGTTTGACTTTTGCAAAAAATAGGATCGGCGGCTATGAGAAACAAGAATTTAAAAAACATAAGTTGCCTGAGTTTTTAAACTAGATATTGATATGTTGACCTAGAAAATACGTTGCAAAAGAAAGAGAAAAAGTTTTATACCAATATCCAAATTGATAAAGAACATATTATGAACATACATCATGTTGTTTACATTACAAAATGGAGTTCCGCTCATGCGCTAGGGGGCGTCAGTGGTGTGGCATCATTAATTACTACTGATGAACAGCTTCAATAAAACCGAGGCTGCTGTTTTCTCGTGCAGGCTATGCTTCCTGGTGGCTTTCCCTTTCGTCAGTTTAATACAATAAAGGTGTTGATGCCCCAAAACGATGGCATCAAGATAATATATGTGTTCTAGTCCTCTGGGATCATGAAATGTATGTTGCTTACATTTGAACATAGATCTCTGCTTATGCTTTAAGGGGCGTCCGATGTGTGTCCCCATGCAGACTGTGCTTGCTGAAGATTTTCTCAGATTAATTTCGAAAAAAAAATCAATTTTGTGTGTCACGCGACCAGACTGAATGGAAGCTCCTATACTATCGTTTTCTAGACTCCGTCCACTGTAGCGGACATGGAAGATTGGAAGGCCATAGATGTCACTGTAACAGTGGTTGGACAGGACAATACTGTGAAGGTAATATTTAGAAAATTTTATTATTGCTTAGCTCAAAAGAGCTCTTAAAGGGATAACTCAATGGTGACCTGTAGTTGAACTGTCACATGAGTGGCATAATATTTTAACAGTACCCTGGGGTATATATGGATAGGTCCTTCAGTACTAATATATTTTTCTAGAATCTGTAAGGATTATTGGTTTATCTGCTGTTGGTTTTAATGTAGTTGAATGGTGTGAGTGGTACTACAAATCAATATCTGTATACACCATATATCCATCAACTAGCCACAGGCCTCGGCCACACGTGCTCTGCATTACCCATGCAGTGTGTGTCATGTCACAGCTCAGTGCATAATGATCGAATTCCTAATTTAATATAGATATAGAACACCCCCAATGAGTAATTCCGTTGAAAGGACTTCAACAGTTGTCAACACAATGCAACATTTTCTTCTAGAACCTAATTATGTTGTACTTGAATACGTGTACAAATCATACTTAAATTGATAATCACTTGATCGTGCAGATGACTATTTAATTTTTTACTTACAACGTTGAGTGATACAAAGAACTATTGATGTGTGCATTTGCATAATCTGTATTCGGTTTCAGGTGTTGATTGTGGACAACACGGAACCTTTGACCACTCTTTTCCGACTACGTGCCACTGTCAACCAGGCTGGTATGGGAGTCGTTGTGAAACCCAAGACATTCAGACCTGTAAGATGTTTTCGAACTTTATATATGATTGAACTTAAGTTGAGTTCAATTATGTTACGATATTAAACAACTTAAAAAGCACGAGGCTGCTGTTTTCCCGTGCAGACTGTGCTTCCTGATAGCTTTCCCTTTCATCAGTTTTATTTAGCGTTTACTCAGGTACATTGATAGATGGTTATGGGCTTATCAACTAATTACTTATCTGCACTGATGGACAACAGAAACCAATATAAATTTACTTGTGACATGCATTCATATGATAAACATTTGCAACCGTAGAAAACACTTAATGTATCGATTTACTGCAATTGTTAAATTGCCTTTTATAAAAAGAATTTGATGGGCCACTAAACAGCATTTATATTCAATGTATTCTTTCGTTCTAGCGTCATTGTTCCATACACAGCTGGTTTTTTTTAACATATTAAGTGATACGCTTTAAGCCACAATCAAACCATACGCATGGCGAGGTTGATAAGGTTTTTAGTTCTAGAATATTATATTGAGTGTAAAACATGAACATCTAATATCAAAATACATTCGTTTTCTGCATTTTTACATACCTATTGTATCTGTTCAAGCAATTACGCCGCATCATGGAAACTCCAAGTGGAGTAGCGGATACATATGTAACAATGGTTATTCTAAAACGCCATGTGAACTCACACAAACTGGTAAGATGATACATAATGCACGTATTTTTGTAGTAAAACTGTGTATTCCATATATAGCACGAGAAGGAGAGAAATGTTTGTGCAATTTGAATGGGCCGTGCTTGTAAACCAGAGTTTTAAAAATTACAACATGTTATCCAAAGATGCAATGAATTTTTGCCCTCGACAACTCTAAATGTGTGTATGTCAAAGAAGTGTTATAATGCGTTTTTATATTTACATGTATGTATTTGCTTCATCAAGATTTGATAAAACTGTGAGGAGAAAACCTGCCATACTGTATGACTCCGGACATCACTTCGACCGTTCGGGGGCCAAGACAAACATCTAAATAACACATAACTTAGTGTGCATATTTTAACGTCATTTATTAAATACTAATAATGAGACCCATAATGTCACTTTGATACATACTATTAAATGTGGGTCCTACTGTTATGTCTTTTTGAAGATGGCTTTAAAACAGCATTTAAAGTTTGTGATGTACTTGTTGTCATTAGGAATTGTTGTTTATTTGTTATAATATAATCGGTATAGCATCAAATAGTCCTTCTTATGACAAAAGCAGGAGCTTTCTCTTATCTCTTCTAAACAACTACACTCCTTAACGATTTACATCGAAATGCTATTGCATAAGCTATCGGTATAATATAAAGTGTCATTCAACTGTTTGTGACGTCATGACACAATTGGTAAGGTGGATGTCTTGTTTTGTCATGGACGCATGTTTAATTCACGACTGGTTTTCAAACATAGTTGATTTATTTTAAACATTTTTTTATTTGTCAATTGTCAACAAAGAAGGAGTATAATAGGCCTTGAACAAAAAGACAGTGATGGGTGTGTACAAACGCATACACTATCACATTAAGTTGTATTGTATTTTCCTCGAAGGGAGAACATATAGTCGCCGCTTTGTCCGTCCGTCTGTCCGTATGTCCGTTCGTATCAACAGTCAAGTTTGTACAAGAAATTAGTATTTGTAAATTGCGTCTTATCGTAATTGTGTCCTTGTTCCGCACGTATTCAACTTGTATGACAACTGTTGAAATATTTGTGTTACAGAGCATTGTTATGGCGAGCAACAAGGACATATGAATGAGACGAACGGTCATAAGTATTGTCAATGCATAACCAACTTCGCTGGGAAATATTGCGAACTTTTTGGTACCTACCACAAACTAACTAAACAATTAAGAGTTGTTATTTATATGCCGTTTAGTTGTGTGGCTAAATATTGTAAGGCTTATGTTCGAAGATGCTCTATCTGTATTCCTTGACCATACGTGTATACATTTTACTTTTATACCACAATTAATCTGTAAATCTTACTCTTAAATCACAAAAAAATAAAAATTGGTTTTGTTCGTGTACGTTTCAAGGCATAATGCTAAAATATTGGAATATCATTACAATCAATACGTTCACTTTGCTCGGTAGCCGAGAGGTGCCAGTAGTCACGGGTTTGATACCCGGTTATGACTAGGATTGTAACGTTTGCTTTTTTGTTTTGTTGGTGTTGCGTTGTACGTATTTGTATTATAACTTGTCACGAAATGGTGCCATTCCGTTTGCAATGCTATTTTGTAAGGATGCATTTACTTAACGTTCTACAAAGTTTGAGACCACTCTTAAAATTATGAAGATATAGACATAGCATTTTCAAACATATCTTTGACTGATTGAAAATCATAAGGTGAAATAAAACATAAAAACATAGTTTTAATAGCAATACAATGGGTGACGCGCCTTATACAACAGAATCATACTTATATTAATATGTTTTCATCCATTTATAATTGACGTTCTTATTTTTGAAATTGGTTACATGTATTGCTAGATAGGTCTCACAAATTGCATACATTGTATATAGTATGCAATATAATCTCGCATTTTTGACCATTCATGCCTTCCATTACAGATTATTGTATGGAGCAAATACCATACTGTGAAAACCAGTTGAACAGTGACTACCCATGCATGAGTCTACCAGACTACCCATTCTACCAATGTCTGTGCAAAGAGGGATACAGTGGAGTGCATTGTGAAAATAAAAGTTAGATTGTACTTCTGCCTTTTATTCTGGTTATAAATACTTATTATTACCTTTCCTTTTAACATATATTATCATACACCTTTATTCGTCTTGATAAAATAAGCAAGATATATTCATGTATGTGTACACTAAGAGTACACTTGGACCATCTACTAATGAAAAATGCGATAATATAGTTAATGCTAGTGAAAACATTTTTATGAACGTATGTGGCATATTGTAGCAAATGAAGGTGGCTTCTTCTGGCTCCAAACTACAACAAGTGAAACAACGACAACAACAACATCTACTACCTCTCAAGTGACCACGACAACACCTGTAAATACTACAACAGTTACTACAACCCAGGAATACACATCGGCACTAACAACAACCACTACTGTAACACCAACAACGTCACAAATGACAGTGTCGGCAGCAACGCATTCAACTACAACTCAGCAGCCATACAGTCAGATTTAGTTTTACTTTATAAACATTTTTTGTGTTTCAGTTCATTCTTCTTCGTAACTACTTAACCATATCTCGAACAAGTTCGATTTCCAGCCGAATCAAAGAAAGTAAAATAAATACCACCAAGACATATTGTGTTTCAAGTTCTACATTGTAACTACGTAAATATATATCGGACACGTTCGGTTTTCAGCTAAATAACGTTTGATTAGTTATGAAGCATTCATTGAACTTTCGGCCAAGTTGAATTTGCTGGAACATAGCCACAGCCACAACCATATGCGACATGACGGCAATGTTAATAAATAGTCGTCACACAGAAACTTTGCAGATTCCGGTTAGCCTGGAAACCAGGACCCTCGGATTTGCATCCAGGACTGTGTTCATTATGTCATTATAATGTTCGTTCTTTATTCAATTTCACGCTAGGGGGCGTCAGTGGTGTGGCATCATTCATTACCACTGATGAACAGCTTCAATAAAACCGAGGCTGTTGTTTTCTCGTGCAGGCTATGCTTTCTGAGGGCTTTCCCTTTCATCAGTTTATTATTCATTTTGTTTAAGACATGATCATCTGTGGAAAGTACGGGATAGTTGGGGACCTTGCGCATCCATCAGGTTCATACCCCTGTACGAATGGCTCACTGGCAAGCCCTGAGCTGTTTGTCCTTAAACACTGTCAAACCAACAGCTCTCATAGTTGGACGCCGGGTTATGACGTAAGTAGGTTTGTTTGATGAATCCTGATGAAGTACATTTGTAAGTTTTGCAATTGCAGGTTATGGCCTTTAAAGCTTACTTGATTATATCGGCCGTATATACGAGCCGCGAAGCGGCTCGTATATACTAAGGCCGAGTTACGGCGAGGCGTACGTACAAGCTTTTTAGACAAGCTGACATTTGCCAGGGGATAGAGCTGAAAAATTATGGTCGTCTTCAACCCAGCTTCGAGTTAAAATCTACAACGAGCCGGACTCAAAAAGATCAAAGGATTCTTGTTTGGGTCCCCTCGGTTTTATCGTCAAAATAATCATGCCAATTTGCGCATGCCGACAAAAGTAAATCTCAAAAGTGACGTTAATATTTGACGTGTTCGAAGGTTTTTCTTTTATAGATACATCTTTTTTCTAATAAATGTATATGTATTGACTAATAAGCATTACCATTAACCTAAACTTCCTGTAACTTGCATAAATGTTGAATCACGTTTTGTGTATTGCGCATGAATCCTTTATAAGAAATGTAAAATTTGAATGTGTCATGGCGGCCATACTTTTTGCAGGAAAATGAAAAACAAGCTAGCGTACAGGCTTCCCTAATCTTTTTGTAAAATTTTCAAGGGA
>Ga0224511_10000765_pt1 | contig 16944 bp, 14 predicted proteins | sample SF_May12_sed_USG_2_FD_169988 | JGI IMG/M metagenome (GOLD analysis project Ga0224511, IMG submission 169988) | Sediment microbial communities from San Francisco Bay, California, United States - SF_May12_sed_USGS_8_1 | ecosystem: Environmental > Aquatic > Marine > Sediment | place: USA...
AACCCGACAAAAGTTATTTTACTCTACTCATTCACTTTGTCGGGTTACGGCAAAAAACGCCTAACACGACCTACAAAGGCGGATAGCTGTGGATTGTTTATTTTTACGTGCCGTGAATTGAAACGGCTTTTATTTGCATGTAGATAGTTTGGCCGATAGCTAGTTCTAAATGTTGATGCGATTTTTGTGTTATTCGCGCTAACAGTAAATCATTTTTGCTATTAATTTGTAACAGAACGTGTGAGCCGCTTTCATCAACAATAGCAGAGATCGTGCCTTCGATAATATTAAGAATGCTGCTATCAGAAATAGCTGTTTTACACAGGCTAATGTTGCTGGCCTGGATGCGTACACGAACCGACTGACCGATCTCGGCCATGCTGGGTGCGATGATGTTATTACCATTGGCTGTTTGTATAGTTGAGAGTTGAAATTCTTTTTCCTGTTTGGTGATAATACCATCTAAAACTGCAGCGGCGTCATCGGCTTTTGCTAATGGTGATTCAGGTGATACCAAAGCTTCATGCAGGCCGCCGTCAAACTGAATACGACCTTGCTCGATAACTATTATGTGATCACATAATAGCGAAACTTCTTCCAGGCTATGACTGACATATAACATAGGAATGTTAAGTTCTTTATGCAGGCAACTTAGGAACGGTAAAATTTCCTGTTTATGTTTTTGATCAAGTGAAGCTAAAGGTTCATCGAGTAACATTATCTGCGGATTTTTTAGCAGGGCACGGGCTAATGCAACGCGTTGTTTTTCACCGCCGGATAGTTGCTGAGGTTTTCTATTCAGCAGGTGATTAATATTGAGTAGTTCAAATAATTTTTTACGATCTAATGAAATTGTATTGCCTGAAATACAACGCTTGCTGCCGTACTCAATATTTTTCTGCACACTCAGGTGTGGAAATAATCGATCTTCCTGAAAAATATAGCCTATGTTCCTTGCCTGGCAGGATAGGTTTTGTGATGCGTTTAACCAGTTTTGTTTATTAAATTCAATGTGGCCCTGAGCTTTTTTTTCTAAACCGGCGAGACATCTTAGTAGTGTGGTTTTTCCTGAGCCTGAGTGACCAAATATTCCTAAAACACCATGATCAGGAATATTAAAATCCGCTTCAATAGAAAATTCTTTGCGCTCTAATTTGATTGAGCAGTGGCCGGCGATACTCATTGTTCATTCGCCTGTTTATGGTTTATTGTGTACATCATTAGCATGGTTAAAAAAGCAAAACCTAGCAGGATGGCCGATAGAGTATGAGCTTTACCATATTCAAGCATCTCAACGTGATCATAAATAGCAATTGAAATAACGCGAGTTTCATCGGGTATGTTGCCGCCGACCATGAGCACTACGCCAAACTCACCCAGTGTATGTGCAAAACCCAGTACGGTAGCGGTGAGAAAGCCACGCTTTGCCAGTGGCATAGCGATAGTAAAAAAAGCATCCAGTGGTTTAGCTCCAAGTGAATGTGCAGCTTCCATTAAATCACGACCCACGTTTTCGAATGCACTTTGTAAGGGTTGTACTACAAAGGGGAAACTATAAATCACAGAGGCAAAGACCAGCCCGGTAAAGTTGAAGGTGAGTGTTTCGCCAGTGAGTTCAAACCACCAGTTACCAAAAGCGCTTTGTGGGCTTAATAAAATAAGTAAATAGAAGCCCATAACAGTCGGTGGTAGTACGATAGGTAAAGCTACAACGGTTTCTATGAGTGGTTTAATTTTAAGACGGGTAGTGCTTAACCACCAGGCTACGGGCGTACCGATAATGAGCAGGATCAGCGTGGTGATTGCTGCAAGTTTTATGGTAAGAAATAATGGGCCAAGGCCGGGGAAGAATTCCATGGGTTATATTTTTTATTTTGTGTGTTTCATGATTTATATAAGAGCGTGTCATCCTGACAAATTTATCGGGAATAAATTTGAACAGCTGTTTTGTAGCTGGCCCTTTAGGGCGAAAGGCAGGAAGCCTGGAGTAGCGCAGTGAAGGATCTGGCGTAGAAGATAGATTCGATACAGTGTGGTATGAGATTCTTCGCTGTGCTCAGAATGACAGATTGCCTGTAGTTGTTTATTTTGTTTTTTAATAAGAAATATCATAGCCGTTGTTTTTTATAATTGTTTTTGCATCATCACTTTGTATGTAATTCCAGAATGCTTTGCTTGCAGGTTTGTTTGATGATTTCGCTAATACTAGCATTTTTTGTTTAATGGGTTCGTGCATGTTGGCAGGTACGTCCCAGTAGCAGTTGATACTGGTTTTAGTGTCTTGCAACAACATTGATTTTGCAACAAAGGCAGCTTGTGCGTTACCGGTTGAAAAAAACTGTAAACCTTGCGCAATATTTTCTCCCGTTACCAGTTTAGATTTAACTGTTTTCCAGAGTTGAAGTTTTTCAAGTGTTTGTTGTGCAGCCAAACCATAGGGGGCTGTTTTAGGGTTGGCAATAGCCACTCGTTTTACGGCAGGGTGGTTGAGAGTATCCTGACAGCTTCCTGCTGGATCAATGTGTGAAATAAAAACCAGTTTTCCTGTTGCGTAGATGGCTGAAAGTTCTGCTTCAGCTTTACCTTCAGTGATGAGTTTATCTGGTCTATGTTCGTCAGCAGCAAAAAAAATATCGAAGGGTGCACCGTGATTGATTTGGGTGTAAAGCTTGCCTGTAGATGCGCGACTGATACGAATCTGATGATTAGTTTTTGATTCAAAATCTTTGGCCAGTGATTGCAGGGTATGGGTGAAGTTGCTGGCTACAGCGATGTTAAGTTTATCAGCGAGTGCCTGTGATGCAGGGAGCAATGAGAGCAATATCAGTAATAATGGATTGAACTTTATGGGCATGATTTCATATTTGATTGATGTGCTTGCAACTGTGAGCCTATGTTACAGAAGTTGTATCGATTTATATCGTTATTCTATGCTCTTTGTGGTGAATAGCATTTGCTATTTCCACATAGAATTAGTCAGAAGTTCCCCTGGCTAGTAGTATACTATTCGCCGTATTGATAAGTTTTAGAGGTCGTGTTGTGAAAATCAGGGTAAAAAGCAGGTGGAATAACCAGGATCGTGAACGCAGTGCTGAAGAAATAGGCAGTGCACTGGGTTTTAATCTATGGCGTATTGCCGGTGCCAATGTGTTGCATCTTGAAAATGAGGGTTTTCAGACAGATACCTATAATCAGCGTTTAGATGTGATTGCTGAGCTGGTGAGCTTTTTTGTGCATGTGGTTGATCGTATGACCTCTGAGAAAGAATATTCAGAAGAAGATCGCAGTGAGTTGATTACGGCTCTGGCGTTGAATCTGGCTAAAACCATGCATGATAACCGCCTTGATGCGAACGAAGGTAAAGATCAGGAAGATTACAAAGGACAGTTTATCCAGGTCATGAACCAGCGTATGGCTGAATATGCTGGGTTTGCTTATGATGAAGGTGAGCCGGGCTTCCAGATGCGAAGACGCTGTGGTGAACATGTCACCGAAGTGATGGGAGAGAAGGACAAAAAATGGGTGACTGAGCAGATTATGTCCATTGAAATCCCTGATGCCCTGAAAACCTTCAAAAAAGTCGCTAAAAATCTGGTTTAGTTAATTTTGTTTGCAGAAAGTGTGAAAGTAGCTTTTCAGTTTTTCCAAAGGTTCTTTTGTTCTGGTGTGCTTAACGGGTGTTTTATTTTTTTTTGAGGCAGATCATGTTACGAGTGCTATAAAATGCACTCACGATGTGAGATCACAACCCTATTTGTAGTATAATGCGGCGCCTTAATGTCAGGGATGGTAACCACGCTGACATCTCGTAGGCTCTATTTTCTGCTTTATCATCGTTTGCACGATTACTAAGCTTGTCCATACACTGGAACATTATGCAACTGCTAACAGGATTATTGATCACGCCTCTTTGTGGGTCTATCTTGATTTCCGTTTTACCGGCGGGTCGTGATCGCCTGTATCGCAATGTTGCCCTGATTACATCCGTGTTCGCCATGATGTTGTCGTTTTATCTTCTCAGTATTTTCGATACCCAGGTTGCTGGTCTGCAATTTACCGAGCACATGAAATGGAATCCACGCATGGGCATGGCCTACGACGTCGGTGTTGATGGTATTTCCTTGCCTATGATTATACTGGCGTCCCTGTTGTGTTTCATCGCGATACTGGCATCCAGCAATATTACGGATAAGCCAAAAGGTTACTACCTGTTAATGTTGCTACTGGAAACCGCCATGTTTGGTGTTTTCATGGCTCAGGACTGGGTGCTGTTTTATGTCTTCTGGGAACTGACCCTAATCCCTCTGTTTTTCCTGATTGACCGCTGGGGTGGCAAGCAACGTCACGGTGCGGCGCTTAACTTTGTGCTCTATACCTTTGGTGGTTCGGTTTTTCTACTGGTTGCCATGCTGGTGCTGTTTGATAATTTACCTGCTCATAGTTTCTCCATGCGCTATATGGCAGAAGCGGCTGCCTCATTGTCTGATCACCAGCAGATGCTGATTTTTCTGGGTTTCCTGATCGGCTTTGGTGTCAAGATGCCGATTTTTCCTATTCATGGCTGGCTGCCGGTGGCTCATGTTGAAGCGCCGAGCCCCGTTAGTATCCTGCTATCGGGTATCCTGTTGAAGATGGGAGGCTATGGTTTGCTGCGGGCAACTGAAATGTTACCTAATGCTGTCGTGCAGATGCAGACCACGTTGATGGTACTGGCTTTGATCAGCCTTGTTTATGGAGGCCTGCTTGCCTGGCGGCAGACGGATATGAAAAAAATGATTGCCTATTCATCGGTCAGCCATATGGGTGTGGTGCTACTGGGGATCGCAACGCTGAATATTACTGGTTTTTCTGGTGCAGTCATGCAGATGGTGGCTCATGGACTGGTCGCCGGTGCCATGTTCCTGTTGATTGGCCTGCTTTATGAGCGCACCCATACACGCGATATCCGAGACTTTAGTTCCCTGATTAAGACGACGCCAAGGTTTGCCTTTTTCACTATTTTTGCTTTTATTGCCGCAATAGGTATGCCCGGTACAGCGGGTTTCATTGCTGAGTTGCATATACTGATTGGTGGTTTCCAGCAATGGGGCTGGCTGATAGTGGCACTGACTCTGGGCATTATGATCAGTGCTGCTTATGCCATTCGCACCATCGGTCGTCTGTTCACGGGGCCCAGTCGTGATGAGATGAGTAATGTTGCTGATCTGCGCAGCTCAGAACTGCTGGCAGCAGGTTTATTAACTGCTGGAATTATTATTCTGGGTGTATTTCCTGCCTCGCTTTTGCAGTACATCACACCGTCGGTAAGTCACCTGAGCCAACTATTTAACTGAATGAATGACTGATATGGGTACAGATAAAGCAGGCAATCAAAAACTGGATATCCGCGAGGAATTACTCGAGGCGATTGCACATCTGGAGCATGTTTTACCCGGCCAGGCACCGATCCGAGATTTCGTACATCACAATACGCTGCACGGCCTGCAGCATCTTGATTTCACCGATGCGATTGCTGAATCTTGCAGAATCACTGGCGCAAAAGGCTTTCTGCCGCATGAAAAGTATCGGGAGTATTACAAAGACAAACGTATCGATGATAAAGATATTAGTCAGGTACTCGATGATGATGAGAGTCTGTCTAGCGCCGAAGTTATCGCCAGTATTGGTGGTCGTGAACTGACTAAAAAAGAAATTTATCGCACTGGCCTGTTATATGACTTTAAGCCACTGACCCGTAGTCAGCTGCACTGGTTGATTGAAGAAAAAAATGTTCTATCCAGCTTTCAGCAGGATATAGGACATCCGCAGCGTGAACAGTTGCTCAAAGTATCGGGTGAACACGGCCTCACAGGCGAAGCTGAAATTATTGATGACCTCTGGAGTTCATGTTTGCAAAAACTGAACCTTCAACATTTTATTGTTCACCCGGAAGACATGACCGACCTATCTGCGAGCAAAGCAGAATCGATGATCAATGATCTGGCCAGGGCAGAGCAGAACGATGATAGCTATCAGGTGCTGATGCATCATTTAGTACGTAAAAAGGGTGAACGCCTGCTATCGAAACAACTCGACAGTATCGGTATCAAGCATACCCTGGGTGAATTTCTGAAATCGATCACCGGTGAAGACATTCTCAATGATCTGCGTCCCGTTATCATCCGTCACGTGGGTTTGTTCCTGGATGGAGGTATGGCTTCGTGGCCGTACATTGATCGTAGTAAAGGTTTTTATAATACCTGGCGCGTTATCGCCAAACATGACCTGACCTCTGTCTTTGAAGACTTGCGCGACTGGCACGATACCCTTGATGGTTTGTCTGATGATCCTCTGGAAACGATGATCTTTGAACTCCGTCGTACCGGTGTGCCGCAGGAAAAGTGGACACAATACATCGAGCGTATTGCACTGGAACTGCCGGGATGGGCGGGCATGTTTTTATGGCATGCAAACAATTCAGACGCGCCCAATATCAGCATGGTCGATTATCTTGCTGTCTGCCTGGTGCTGGAAAGACTGTTTGCGCAACGCCTGTGCGGCAGGGTGTGGCAGCTTGAAGCTTCCCAGGATATGTTCCGCTGGTATTTCCGCAAGCATCGCTCTGAGTATCTTGTGCGTCATGCTCTGTTCAATACGCAGCTGCCAGAATATTTGATCACTCGTGCTTACAAGCTGGTTCAGCGCCAGTTTTCCAATACCAATGTTTATCATGACTGGATTGACCTGGCCGATATGATCTGGACCTGGCAACACAGTCCTGCTGCTGACCTGCCCGAGGGTTACAGTGTTCATAGTAATGCCTGGAGTTTGTTCCGTCTGTCGCAGCATCTGTCGTTACCTGGCTCGTTTATTCGTGAGCTGGATGCTGAGCAACTGGAAAAAATCTTCACCTGCCTGGATCTGGCGCAGGGTGATTACGGTAGCTTCCTGTGGCTACAGGCCTATGAGCGTAACTACCGTGAAAAGATTTTTAATGCTGTTGAGCAGAACAAGGGGCGTGGTCGCTGGCGCACTCGAGATTCACGAGCCAGCGCACAAATTACTTTTTGTATGGATGATCGCGAAGAGGGTATCCGTCGCCATTTAGAAGATATTGATCCCAGTATTGAAACATTGGGTGCCGCTGGATTCTTTGGTGTTGCCATCAACTGGCGTGGTATTGATGATAACAGTGATACACCGCTTTGTCCTATCGTGGTGACGCCGGCGCATGCTGTATATGAATTTGCAAAACAGGATCAAAAGAGCGTTGAGAAAAAGCATGTACAACGCCGAAAATTCAGATTGTGGATCAAGGATCTGCTGCACCTGGAAACACGTCGTAATATATTGAGCACCAGTTTGTTGATTGGCCTGAGTGCACCATTTACCTTGTTGACATTATTGGCTAAAACGTTATTTCCCGGCCGTTTTGGTCGATGGCTTCAAAATAGCCGCGATTATATTGATACAGCCGTGGACACCACAGTACAGATTAACGCTCAAACCAGTGAGCCGGCCACTACCGATAATCCACGAAATGGTTTTACCGATGAAGAACAGGCTGATCGTGTTGAAAATTTCCTGCGTGCCATCGGCCTTATTTCTGGTTATGCACCTCTGGTGGTGATGATGGGACATGGCTCATCAAGTCAGAATAATCCACATATGGCAGCCTATGATTGCGGTGCCTGTAGCGGTCGTCATGGTGGCCCCAATGCACGTATCTTTGCGGCCATGGCTAATCGTCCTGAAATACGCAAGCTGCTGGAGCAACGTGGTCTGAAAATTCCACAGGACACGGTTTTTATTGGTGCAGAACATAACACCTGTGATGAGGTGATTGAGTGGTATGACCTGGATTGCCTGAGCGATGAACAGACACAGGCCTGGCAAATGCTCAATGATAAACTGGATCAGGCCTGTCGTCTTTCTGCACATGAACGTAGCCGACGCTTCATGTCAGCGTCAACAAAGATGAGTAATGACAAAGCACTGGCTCATGTTATTAGTCGGTCTTATGATTTTAGTCAGGCAAGACCTGAGCTTGGCCATGCCACCAATGCAACTGCTTTTATTGGACGACGTTCATTGAGCCAGGGTGCTTTTTTTGATCGTCGCGCTTTTTTAATTTCCTACGATCCAACAACCGATCCCGAAGGCAAAATTATTGAGGCCATTCTGCTGGCAGCAGGGCCGGTGGGTGCAGGTATTAACCTGGAATATTATTTCTCCACAGTTAATAACGAAAAATACGGCTGTGGCACCAAGGTTATGCACAACCTCACAGGTTTATTTGGTGTGATGGAAGGAGCCAGTTCCGATCTGCGTACTGGTTTACCTGTGCAGATGATCGAGATCCACGAGGCAATGCGTTTGCTGGTTATCGTGGAAGCAAAAACAGAAATTCTGGGTGAAATTTATGGACGCCAACCCGTGATACAGGAGCTGGTTGGAAAACGCTGGATACAACTGGCTGCGGTTGATCCTGATGATGGTGCAATCAGTTTCTTCGTTGCCGGTAAAGGTTTTGTTGCCTGGCAGGGCGAGCCGCAGGATTTGGCGACAGTTAAACATTCTGTTGATCACTATCACGGACAACGAGATCATTTGCCACCTGCGCTGATAGAAATAAAGGAGGCGAGCCGTGCTTGAGTTTATTGCTTCCTTAATCTTCGCCGCGCCATTGCTAATGGTAATGATCATCGGACTTGGTATTCTATTTAATTATTTTCAGGATGAGTCTTTAGAACGGTTCGTCGGCAAACTATCTAGCTCAGCAGTATTGGTCAGTTTATTTTCAGTGGCTGGGCTGCTGATTTTTAGTTTGCTTAAACCTGGCCAGCTTCCCGTTTCATTAAATCTATTTGACTGGTTTAGTAGTGGTCAGTTAAAAATTAATATTTCTCTATCACTCGATATGCTGGCACTGGGCATTGGTAGCTTGTTTGCTTTATTGTTGTACATCACGCAACGTTTTTCTGTGAACTATCTGCATCGTGAAAAGGGATACTTCCGTTTCTTCATGGTGATTAATCTGTTCACGGCTGCCATGTTGCTGATCGTTATGTCAGGCAATTCAGTGACCGCATTTTTGGGCTGGGAACTGGCGGGTCTGAGTTCTTATTTGCTCATCGCCTATGCTTATGATCGTCCTACGGCAACAGAAAATGCGACGCGTGTTTTTATTACCAATCGCCTCGGTGATGTTGGATTTATTATTGCCCTGGTACTGGGTTTCTACTGGGCCAATGGTCACGACTGGAATAGCATGAATAATGAGTTGCTCACGCTCGATGCCTCACAGCGTTTTGTTGTACTCAGTGGTTTTGTGCTGGCGGCACTGGTGAAGTCGGCGCTGTTTCCATTCTGCTCATGGATTACGCGAGCACTGGAAGGGCCAACGCCTTCGAGTGCTATTTTCTATGGTTCGTTGATGGTACATGCAGGCATTTTCCTGTTGCTTCGTATTGCACCGGTGATCGATGCCAGTAATGCGATGCAGGTTATTCTAATTACGCTGGGTATTTTGACGGTTGTTTATGGTTGGCTGGGTGGTCTGGTACAAACTGATCTAAAAACCGCACTGATTTTTTCTGCACTGACCCAGACCGGCTTGATGCTGGCCTGTATCGGCCTCGGCTGGTATACACTGGTTACGATTCACCTGGCGGCTCATGCTATCTGGCGTGCCTTCCAGATGCTGAGTTCACCCGCTTATCTAACTTTGATCAATCGTAGAGCTCGTCCCATTTCAAAATGGATGCGAGGGCAGTCTCATTTGTTTAATGTTGCGCTACACAGGATGTGGCTCGACAATATTATTGACTGGTTGGTGGTAAAACCAACCGGATTATTTGCCCAGGATTTGAATCATTTTGATGAACGTATTGTTAACCGCGTCGTTGGTATGCCAGGGCAGATTGATTCAATTTCTTCGCTAACTAATTACGAAGAACGTAAACGTGGCCTGGTTAATCCAGATGCATCTATGATGGCTGGACGTGGTGTTATGGGTACGATCATGGAGAAAATAGCCAATCTTCTGTACTGGTTTGAGGAGTCGCTGGTGCTCAAGGGTAGCGGTGATGGCCTGATCAATGTGCTACAGAAACTGGGTGCTTATCTTATTCGAATCGATTACCTGTTTAGTCGACCGCGTTATCTGTGGCTGATTATTCTGTTGACCCTGTTGGTGGTTTTCTAATGCAAGTATTAGCCTGGCATACACAAATAGCTTTCCCGATTCTGGCAGTGATGCAGTTATTGCCATTTGCAGGATTGTTGATTGTCCGTTTTACAGGTAGCCGCTCAGCAGCACTTTCTGCACTGGTAATCACCGGCATAGAAATGGTTTTGGCTATCTATCTGTACCTGCAGTACAACCAGGAAATCACCGCATTCCAGTTCAGTGAATCTTTGAATATTTATGGGCCACTGGACTACCATGCTGCAGTTGATGGTATCTCGGTGCTGTTTTTACTGTTGACCAATTTTTTAATCCTGATTGTTTCGCTCTATGGACCTATTCGTGGACTGACGCCACAGGACAAGTTTCAGACTACCGTGCTCGGCATCCAGACCTGCCTAATCGCAATGTTTGTGACCATGAACCTGTTGTGGTTTGTTCTTATTTCATTCGTACAGTTTATATTGCTCGGTTATCTTTTATGGCGTTGGGCGACTTCACCGAATAAGGACACTGCTTTCACACGTTATCTGCAGTTCATGGGTAGTGGTCTGTTGCTGATGATACTGGGCACAGTATTACTGGGCTGGCAATATGCTGAAGTACATCATGTCTGGTCGTTTGACCTGATTGATCTTCAGGATAGTCCGATCCTGCCTGTTTATCAGAGCTGGATTTTCTTTTTATTATTCTACGGGCTGGCGGTACGCATACCCCTGTTCCCATTGCATGGCTGGCTGCCGTTGGCGATTGAACACGGCACGATCGCGGTTGCACCGATCCTGTTGCTGGGGCTTAAAACCGGTATTTATGGCATCCTGAGATTCGTCTACCCACTGTTACCTGAAGCGGTGCTGGAGTGGCAGATATTTTTACTGGTGCTGGCGATTGCGGGTATTCTCTACGCAGCACTGCTGGCGATGATGCAGGAAAATCTTCGACGGCTTTTGGCCTATGCGGTGATCAGCCACACCGGTATTGTCATGATTGGTTTACTGAGCCTGAATCCACTGGCATTCCAGGGTAGTACTCTTTTAACTATCAATTTCGGCCTGGCCATTGCAGGTTTGTTTTTCATGACTGGCCTGATATACCAGTGTACGGGTACGACCCGGTTGCCACAGCTGGGTGGTCTTTTTGACCATATGCCGGTGGTTGGAATGGCATTTTTGATTGCTGGCCTCGCCATTGTCGGCATGCCGGGAACCCCGGGTTTTGATGCCGCGCATCTGGTTATGGAAGGCTCGATTGAAAGTTTTGGCACACTGGTCACCATCGGTTCTGCGCTGGGTAATGTGATGGCCGCAGGTTTTTTACTCTGGGCGTTCCAGCGTGTTTTCCTGTCCCAACCAGAAAATGCCAATCTGCAAATCAAGACAACGACTACCCTGAACACCGAAATACTGATCGCGGGCATCATCATTGTGGCGTTGTTAGGGTTGGGATTTTTTACCGAACTATGGCTTGACCTGATTGATAATTCACTCGAGCCCCTTAATCAACTTTATTCAAGCCACTCAGGACATTAGTCAGTGATCCTATGACAGAAGCGAATTTTCCATTACTAAGTCTGTTGATTATTACACTGCCAGTCGGTAGTGCATTGATCTGGTTGTGGCCAAATGCCACTCATGCACGTTGGATTGCACTAGCCACAGCTATGACTGATCTGTTGCTTTCAGTGACTGTGCTGTTCCAGTTCGATACAGCTGCCACAGGTTTTCAGCTGGTTGAGCGAGCCACATGGATACCTTCTATCAATGCGCAGTATCAGGTTGGCGTAGATGGTCTTTCGGTATTATTCCTGCCCTTAACCGTCATACTATTTATTGGCGTCATACTTAGTTCATGGAACTCTGTTGCGCATATGCAGCGTCTTTATTATTCGCTGATGCTGTTACTGGAAAGTGCCACCCTGGGTATCTTCTGTGCGCTGGATGGTGTTCTGTTTATGATGTTCTGGGAAATGACCCTGATCCCAATTTATTTTCTGGTCAGCTTCTGGGGTATAGGTCCTAATCGACGTTTTGCCGCGGTGAAGTACATCCTGTTTATGCTCGCTGGTGGTATTCCACTTATTTTTGGTTTTGTATTGCTGGCATTCAGTCATGCAGAAATAGCGGGCAGCTTCCCGGCAGGATTAACTTTTGATTACCTGGAATGGTTGAATACACCGTTGCCACTGGATGTGCAGAAGCAGGTCTTCCTGCTGTTGCTATTAGGTTTTGCATTCAAGATACCCATTGTACCGTTACACACCTGGCTGCCGGTTATGGCGATGCAGGGGCCAGTGTCGGTAACGGCGACTATCGTTGGTCTGAAACTGGGTGCTTATGGTGTTATACGTTACGTGGTGCCATTGGCTCCCCAGGCTGCACAGGAATTTGCCTGGCTGCTGGCCGCAATAGGCGCAATCGGTATACTCTATGGCGCTGTTTTAGCCATGGCGCAAACTAATCTCAGGCGTATGTTGGCCTTCTCCAGTATTAGTCACGTTGGTCTGGTTATTTTAGGTGTCGCTTCATTTACCCAGCAGGGGATTCAGGGGGCTGTATTCCAGCTGCTTAACTTTGTTGTTATTTCCAGTGGACTATTCCTGATTACAGGCCTAATTCATCACCGTATTGGCTCTACCGATATTATCAGTCTTGGTGGCGCGGCAAAGTCTATGCCCAGGCTGGCCACTTTCTTTTTACTCTTCGGACTTGCGTCTATGGGGATACCAGGCACCAGTGGTTTTCCTGCCGAGTTCTTAATTTTGTACTCAGCCATTACAACACAAACAGGGGCGGGCATTGCTGCGCTTGTCGCCGTAGTGATTGGTGCCAGTTATTTTGTTTCGCTTTACCGTAAGGCTTTTCTCGGCCCGGCGACAAATCCTGCAGTGACACAATCAGCTGATCTTCAGGGTAGAGAGTTATTCATTATCGGACTGTTTGCAATATTGATTTTTATTGCGGGTTTTTATCCTGCCAGTGTGCTGGATGTGATTGAGGTTTCGGCGCAGGGTTGGGTGGAGCACCTGTTTACGAACCCAAGGGATGCTATCCAGTAGTAGTTGTCATCCTGAGGAATGCAGTGACGTGAGGATCTCCGTTTTTTTTCGCACCCACGGGCGAGTTACTCTGTAGCCCGGATGAAGTGCAACGTAATCCGGGGAAAATCTAAATAACTTTACCAGATACAATCAACCACAGCCTGAATCTGCTGTGCATTTAACGTCCAGCAATATTTATCGAATGCTGCCTTTTTCTTTTTCCTATGATGTAAATTAATTACACCACCCGCAGCTTCATCCATATCCTGTAATAAATCAAAATAAGGCAGTTCATCTAAAATCATTCGTCCTGTCTCATCAAAATAATGAATATGCCCCTCAATAAGAGGACAATAATCAGGCTTTTTGTTTTCAAGCAATATATAGGCGTAGGCAATATGAACAGCTAAATTTGAAAACTCATCTACACACTCATCACCCGCACTGATGCGTTTCCATTTTGCATAGGGTATGCGTTTCACGCGATAATCATCTGAAAAATAAAAAACATAAACAGTGCGATTAGTCATTAATCATAAAACTCATCAAGCGGACTTCTAATAGTATCGTGATTCTTTTGCATCACATGCGTGTAAATTTCCGTGGTTTTAACATCATTATGGCCAAGCAATACCTGTAACACGCGAATGTTCTCACCGTTTTCTAATAAGTGAGTTGCAAAACTATGTCTTAGTGTGTGCGGAGAAATACGTTTATCAATCTTCGTCTTTATTCTTGCATTTGCCACAGCTTTTTGCAGCACTGATTTATTGAGATGATGGCGCATAACCTTTCCAGAACGTGGATCAGTAGAGCGAACCGGAGAAGGAAATAAATATTGCCAACCAAATGTAATATTTGCATTTTTATATTTCCGACTTAATGCCGTTGGTAAATAAACCTCACCAAAGCCTTCCGCTAAATCTTGATCATGTAGTTTCTTCACTATTTCAATTTGTTCCCGAATAGGCTGGTGCAAAGCAACAGGAAACAGGCTTGTACGGTCTTTTCCACCTTTAGAGTTTCTGATATAAATTTGATTGTTATCAAAATCAATATCATGAATCCGTAAACGAATCACTTCCAGAGAGCGCAAACCGGAACCATACATCAAACTGGCTAACACCTTTGCCGTACCAGACATGCAGCAAATCAGAGCCTTAGCTTCGCTATTGCTCAATACAGTCGGCAATCTTTTTCCCTTAGTCGAACGCCTTGCGCGAAGCTCAAGATCCATCGGCATATCAAGCACTTTTTTATAGAGGAAGGTAATGGCATTCAATGCCTGATTCTGGGTTGAAGCCGCAACATTGCGATTCACCGCAAGATGACTCAAGAACCGTTCAATTTCAGGTTTGCCCATATCTCTGGGATGTTTCTTCCCACTGAAACGAATAAACTTTAAAATCCATTCCACATACGATTTTTCAGTATTGTAGGCGTAATGATAAAAACGAAGTGTTTCACGAACCTGATCCATTAATCTGGTTGCTGTAGGTTGAAAAGTAGTTGGCTCATCCATGATAAAAGTTCCTTTTTTAAATTAATAAATTAGTAACAACTAATTTACGGCGCCTTTTGTCCTTAAATATCGAAATATGATGCCCTGAATCATATTAAGACCACTTTACCACCTTAAATATCGCAATAGGGCGCTTTGAACATGTGCTAGTATAAAAACCTTAGAATTTGAACAACATTTAGGGCGGCTTTTACCCCTAAATATAGAAATATGATGCCCTAAGGGCGGTATATAGTAAAAAATATGATGCCTTAGGGGCGTCCTATTAACAAGTTATGCCTCAAAGGAAACATCGTGAAAGCAACCGAAAACATCTGGCATGAATACCAATCGAGATTAGCAGCTTTCATTAGAAGCAAGGTTGCCGAAGATGTTGTGGATGATCTTCTACAGGAAGTGTTTATGAAAATCCATTTACGCATTGGCTCTCTCAAGAACGACACAAAACTCGAAAGTTGGCTATATCAGATCACACGAAATGCAATAACTGATTATTACCGTACCAAGCGAGTGTCGGAAGAACTTCCTGAATGGCTGGAGCAGCCTCAACCCGAAGAAGAGGAAAGCATCAGGAAGGAGTTGTCAGCTTGTCTTGAGCCAATGGTAAGAGAATTGCCAGATAAGTACCGTACTGCTATTCAACTGTCTGAAATGGAAAACAAAACCCAAAAAGAGGTGGCGGAAAAAGAGGGCATTTCGCTCTCAGGAGCAAAATCAAGGGTTCAAAGAGGTCGGGCTCTATTGAAAACCATGCTCGATGATTGCTGCAAATTTGAGATCAACAACAAGAATCAGGTTGTATCATATGAGAAAAAAGAAAAGGACTGCAAGTTCTGCTAAGAATTTTGCGTCCTTTTCGCTAAGTCTCCGTCTATAGGGGTGAAATCACCTTTTTACCTCTATACAGGAGAACTAACATGACTCAATTAGCAAATGACAACATCCGCAAAGCAGTACGCGAACAGTATGGCAAAGTTGCAGAATCTGGAAATTCCGGTTGCGGATGCTCTGCAACATCATGCTGTGATGAAACGGGCTCAGATGCAAAAGCAACATCAATGGAGCTTGGTTATTCAATTTCAGATGTGAATCAGGTGCCCAAAGGTTCAAACATGGGTTTGGGTTGCGGCAACCCCAAGGCAATCGCCTCTTTGCAATCAGGTGAAACAGTTCTTGATTTAGGTAGCGGTGGCGGATTTGATGCTTTTCTTGCCGTACAAGAAGTCGGAGAGTCCGGAACAGTGATAGGTGTTGACATGACTCCAGAAATGGTGAGCAAGTCAAGAGCAAACGCAGAAAAGGCTGGATACACCAATACGGATTTTCGTTTGGGTGAAATCGAAAATCTGCCCGTTGCTGATTCGTTGGTTGATGTCATTATCTCCAACTGTGTTATCAATCTCTCGCCGGAAAAGGCCAAAGTGTTCCAAGAGTCATACCGAGTGTTGAAGCCAGGTGGTCGGTTGGCAATTTCTGATGTTGTCGCCACTGCCGAACTACCTGAAAAACTGAAGAGTGATATGGCTTTGTTTACGGGTTGCATGTCTGGCGCATCGTCAATCACCGAGATTGAAGCCATGCTCAAAGATGCCGGATTTGAAGCCATAGCAATCAAGCCAAAGGATGAAAGCAGGGAATTCATCCGAAATTGGGTGCCTGAGAGCAAGATAGAGGATTATGTCGTTTCAGCAACCATTGAGGCAGTCAAGCCAAAGGCATAACAATCGCGTCAACTCGGACTGCCAAAAGCTGCGCCGCTTCGCTTTGCAGCTTTTGGCAGCCGGTTACGCGAAGCGTTAGGTTTATAAAAAATGATTAAAAGCATCATAAATAAATTTTCAATTTGGTGGCAAGGTGAGCTACAAATACCAGAAATTGAAGAGTTATTTACAGGCGATGAAAATAGCTTTGAAAATAAAGAGCCGCCAGAGGTATATAAATACCATTGGTCATCTGCAATCGCGCGTACCTTATCAGAAAAATAGGTGTCAGAGAGCAATTGTTTCTAATATACTAATCTACGGTTTTCTCTGCGCCTCCGCGTCTCTGCGGTGAAGCCTTTTGCTTTTTCAGTGGTTAAGAAAACTGTGATCCGACCCCAGTTTACGCTTCGTGTTTACCGCAAGTAAAAGTTAGCAATGCTAAAATTAGACTTTCTTGAATTACTTTAGTTAAAAAAACAGGTCACTTAAATGGGTTTATTCGAACGCTATCTCA
>Ga0224511_10000766_pt1 | contig 16933 bp, 11 predicted proteins | sample SF_May12_sed_USG_2_FD_169988 | JGI IMG/M metagenome (GOLD analysis project Ga0224511, IMG submission 169988) | Sediment microbial communities from San Francisco Bay, California, United States - SF_May12_sed_USGS_8_1 | ecosystem: Environmental > Aquatic > Marine > Sediment | place: USA...
TTTGTAGTTTCAGACAAGAAGATTTTTGAAAATTGCATTTTGAAAACCTATTTTTTGACCCTGTGACCTACTTATGCAACCAACTGGAACGGTTTGAACAACTTTGATAGAGGACCACCCAGGGATCATTCCTGTGAAGTTTGGTCAAAATCCAATAAGCGGTTTCAGAGGAGATGTTGTTTAAAGAAATTGTTGACACACGGACGGACGCACGGACGGACGGACGGACGCCGGACATTGAAGGATCACAAAAGCTCACTTGAGCACTTCGTGCTCAGGTGAGCTTAAAATGCATTGATTTAATTTAAAAGATGCATATAATTGTCTGTAACATTATTGCTTCCTTGTTTCTGAAGTGCGTATTTGCAAAAATAACACAATAAAATCCAACAAAACTTATGTACAACATAATAAAACAAAATTTGATTCCCTGTCAGGTAATGAGCACTTTGTTTAATGAAACACAACAACACTGCACTGTACCAATCTGCTTGCGCCAGATAAAACTCAACAGAGAACAGAAGCTTCAGACCTAAATTAAATCATTCTTATTTTGCCCTTTACTGACCCAGATTTGACAGAATGCAGGTTGACCAGTGACCTTTGATGAAAAAGTAGGGCAACAATAGGGGTTTTGCTGCTTAAAATTAAGGATAGTAGGGCTATTTTCTTATTTTTTAATCATCAAATCAGGTATAAAAACACACTCAGGGGATTTAGATTTTATGTAAATAATCAGTAAAAAAAATGTTCTTGATCTCATTTGACAACAAGAAAACCTAAAAAGTAGGGATAGTAGGGCTGTTTTCTAAAAAAGTAGGGGAAAGTAGGGCTCTGGATCAAAAAGTAGGGAAATGTAGGAAAAGTAGGACCTGCTGGTCAGCCTGTAGAATGTTTGGAAAAAAGTTTATTTACAATGAACCAGTTAACATTGATGTTTAGTTTACTTGACAGAGATAATTAATTAAATATTTTGGTTAATGCTTTTTGTGTCGGTCAGTAAATGGAAAACAAAGAAAATTATAATTTAAGTCTAAGCAAGAAACCTTAACAAAACATGTAGAACTATAGCATGCAAAAACAATCATTTAAATTACTGACCAATCCTCTCAAGGAGCACATGCAACTTACAAAACACTTCAGTCATCTTAAACTTTTATAGAATTCTTTAGTTTGAATTCATAGTTAAAGGAAACAACTCTAACACTATTTCTGCTGTGTAGTACCATGCTTCAGTTTTCATACTCTACACACTCAAATACTAAATACACAAGTTTGGCCAAGTTGATACTTTCAAGCTCTTTTAGTTAAATTAACCATATTGATTACAAGTTGAAAAATCAATCATTATTGCTCGATAAGAATAACAATAGTTAACAGTTTTAGTACCAAGTATTTTGTTAATTCACAGAAAGCAACACTCTAATTATAGAATGAAAGTCTTGAGGCCTTTAAGTACACACGAAAAATGAATTTGGAACATTATAACAATACAACATTGTGTTAAAATCATGCAAACCTAATTTAACAAGCAAAACAAGATATTATCAGAAAATATACTTGATCTCTATGTAGTTTTTTAGCACTTTGTTTCAAAAGTTTGGTCGCTTACATTTAAAGTTACATTCATGAAATTTGTAGTCTATATTTAGATAAAAACACAATGCTTCAATCAATATAAGAATGGAAAGTGATTGACTTAAGTACAACATGTTCAAATGCCAAATCTTTTACAATAATGATTGCTCTCATAAATATGTAAGTACAATTCATTTCTTATGATATATGTTTCCTTTCTCATACAAAAAAAGTAGTTTAATATGGCAGCAAACCAAGGCAAGCCTGACATAGATTTCTTCACTCATCCAATAACAAACTACAACAAAACCATTAATAAGTCCACAAAATTAATTTTAAAGTGTCCATAAAAGCACTTGATACGGATGGCGCACAGGAGTTAACATTCTCTCACCAGAGGGCGTGCTACACAAGTTTCGCTTACACCTCTGTCAACGCCCGAAGTACAAGATTCTTGTACAAAATATAAATAATGAATAAAATGCTCGTGAGATTATACTGATCTCTGTATATTTTACTTAAAATGAAAATGGGTATTTTTTTTTTTAGAACAATGTTTAAGATAAATTTAAACCCAAATTTTCGGGGAACTATTTTGCAAATCTATTTTTGAATATCATGTGTATGAGAACTACTTTTCCTGGAGATCAGTATAATCTCACGAGCATTTTATTCATTATTTATATTTTGTACAAGAATCTTGTACTTCAGGCGTTGACAGAGGTGTAAGAAAAACTTGTGTAGCACGCCCTCTGGTGAGAGAATGAGGAGTTAACATTAATAGTGAGTTACAAGCTGTGTGAGACTAGACATTGATCTTGTTGTTGTTGACGGGAGATGCCGAGTTGCGCCCGGACGACACCCCCTCCCGCTGCAGACCCTCGATGATCGGTCCGATGGCCTCCCATACCTTCCCAAGCTGCCAAACAACAGAACAATCATTAGGATGGCCCTTATTTTGCAATGTTTAAAAATTAAGTTTGTTATTTTCCAATTCTGTTCCATTGTGTAAAAGAACCTATTAGGTCAAATATAGAATAATTAAACAACATTAAGAGCTATCTCAATGACTTTGAAATGTTAGGTTTCCTCGTTCTGCAGCAGAGAAATTAGGATATTATTATGTAAAGCTTTGACCTCGAGCATGTGAGTGAAATGAAGCTCATAGATAACTAAGCACTAAGAATACTGAAGGAATCCTAATTCAGTCTCAACTGACATACCATATGCACAGAAACATGTTTCACATGTAAATGAGAACATTTATCATTGGTGCAGCGTGTTAAGGTATCATGTGCAAACCAGCTTGTCTTTCACTCAAAATTAGTATTCAGGTCAAGGCCACATTCCAGGTCTATCAATTTAGTACACATCTTATGAGTTGACATTATCACTAGTTTCACTACGAGTAAAAAGATAACAAATGCAATATGTAAATAAAAGTGTTTAAAGTGGAATGATCCAATTGCAAAGGTGTATGTTAAATCAGAGAAGATATCTGGTTCTGACTGCTCTTGTCCCCACTGCAACAAAGACTATGCACCTGTCTGATTGGCGCATTTTACTCTCTCTCATCATGTGGAGGTAACAGACACAATGCTGCCTGATGGTACTTGTTTACAGTGAATTTCAACAAACACTCAAACATTTGCAGTTTCCCCCCTCCCACTACATTGTACATGTATAATAGAACTAGTACAATATTTTATTTACCATTATATCAATCATGTCTCTTACCTCGGAGTGTGACTTGGACTGAACGGTTGCCATGGAGCTGAGGACCTCGTACAGGATGTCGAGGTTGGCGTGTATGAGCTGCGTCTCCATCTGCAGGCAGTGCAGGCTGTAGTAGTTGCGGTTCTCCATGTTGGCAATCTGACTCTCCTGGTCCAGGATCTTCTGTTCCAGCTGCTCTACTGCACCAGTCTGAAACATAGACTGGTTATTGTTAGTGACACAAGACAGGCTGCCCTACAGCACCCGTCTGAAACATAGACTGGTTATTGTTAGTGACATAAGACAGGCTGCCCTACAGCACTAGTCTGAAACATAGACTGGTTATTGTTAGTGACACAAGACAGGCTGCTCTACTGCACCAATCTGAAACATTGACTGGTTATTGTTAGTGACAAAAGACAGGCTGCCCTACTGCACAAGTCTAAAACATAGACTGGTTATTGTTAGTGACACAAGACAGGCTGCCCTACAGCACCAGTCTGAAACATAGACTGGTTTTTGTTTGGGACACAAGACAGGCTGCTCTACAGCACAAGTCTGAAACATAGACTGGTTATTGTTAGTGACACAAGACAGGCTGCCCTACTGCACCAGCCTGCAACATAGAATGGTTATTGTTAGTGACACAAGACAGGCTGCCCTACAGCACCAGTCTGAAACAAAGACTGGTTATTGTTAGTGACACAAGACAGGCTGCTCTTTAGATATACAACTGCACCAGCCTGCAACATACACTGGTTTATATTTAGAAACAGAGACAAGCTTTGGGAACTAATTATGTGACTGGCATATTAACAACTAAGCAAAATGCAACTATCATGTAGGCTACAGAAGAGTTTGATATTGTTTTCCTTTTTTATATTGTTGTATGACTCTCCTTCCTCAGACAATGTTAAGAAACAGTACTTTTCAATGTCATGACACTATCATATGTGTGCATTAGAAAATAACAACTACATGTAATTGGAAAAAACCAACCTTATCAACAGAAAAACAGCCTAGTAATAATTCTTTGCAATTCCTACAAATCTCTATTAAAGTATTAGGTCAAGTGTTTTCACACGACCATAGACGCTTACCTCACTGCTCTGGACTGTAGCGGACATTTTCTTCTTCTTGTACTGGCCCATCTTGGCGACGGCGCGCTGGTGGTCCTGGAGAACCCCCTTCTCGTGGCGCTCACACAGGTCCTGGACAGGGGGAGACAATTGGGGTTAGTGAGGAGGAGATATTACTGTAGCAGTTCTATTCTACAGCATCAGTGACAGTTTAGTTTAACAGGCTTACTTTAACTTTTATATTGCCAACAAAAACATCAACTTGAATAAGATTTTGTTTGTTTTCACATGTTTTTTTTTAAATTAAAGATAACTTTTAAAGGAAAACCACTATTCTTTATGTTTCCATATATTGCCATTCCCATCTGTAGAATCAAATACCACTCACCCTATATGAGGTGATGAGGTCCAGAAACAAGGACAGTTTTTCTACAACCTGCTCTTCTGCTGCCGTGGCCTGTAAACAACACATAATGAGGGGATTCAATTACTGGATACAATAGAGTTAGTTTTTACAAATTTAAGATGTATTGGAGAATGTAAATGTTAGCAATTAATTTTTAATAATTATACACATTAATCATACATTTAAGAAGATATAACAAAAAAAAAACCCAGACATTTTTCTAATTTATTCGAGCCCAGGAAATTTAATGAGCTGGTAGCTTATCCATAGATCCATAAACTTCACCATTAATTTGAGAGTGAACAGATTTAACCACAAATATTGCCATGCGTTCTATTGTTAGCAATTTCATTGTTTCAGTAGTGAAGTTCTTTCTGCAATATATTGTTAAGATAAACAGATTATACAGATTATGGCCAGCAATGGATCTATGCATACGAAAACAAACTCGGCTTATAAACAAACATAATTTTGATTCAATCCTGACCTCCTGACTGGCCCGATCTCCCAGCGCTGCGTACTCCACAGACAGGTGCTTGAACCCTTTCTTCAGGTGTCGCCATGACTCGTTGGTTCCTGTTGCCCATGACGACACCGGTGTCGCATCATTGCTCATTGAACTGAGTATATCGAAGACAGGGTTTAATAGATATATCAAATTAAAACAACAATGTAAGTGAAACATTAAAGTGGATGATAAACATTTCTTTATTATCTAGATGCTAATAAATGTTAATTTAGGTAAAAAGAACAACAATGTCCAACAACACTAATCACCTATAACTACTTTAAAATTTACTTAAAGCAAACAGATTGACACCTTATAACAATATGTGCAGGTCAACATAAAGTGCACTTACACTATATTGTTAAAAAAAACACCTTTTATCTAACTATAAATAAATACATGTATGCAAGAGGTGGCAGACAAATTAAAGTCATTCAACATCATGTACTCTTGAGAATTGAACAAAACCATTGTCAAGATACATTGCGAATCGGGGATAGTGTCATTTCCCTCTTAGCAACAGAATAACTGAATGTAACTTGTAAATTAATCATTAGCAGCTAACGGAATTGACATGTTTACTATAGGTTGTTTATCAGTTTTATCTTATATCACCATGTCTATGAATGAATTATTCTTATTGTTAAAACAAAAATGTATGTTTATACAGAAACACAAAGGTTATATATTTATAATAACACCTAAATTAAACCTGTTATTTGAAAGAAAAAATTAAATAACCATAACACATAAACGTTTTTGTCAGTACCAAGGATACCAAAGACATTAGTTGATAAATGTTCTGGACATTTGAGTAAAACATGTAGAATTTTTAAGAGATACATATTTAAATGAATAATTAATCACCTCAGTTCTTTTCCAAATTGTAACATATCACTGGCATAATTTGTAGACCGTAACACCATTCTCTCGCAGATGTCTTTTAACTTGGAGAGGCTGTTATAGAGCATTCGTATGTGTTCTTTACTGTTGCTGAGCGCTGTTTGAGTATCCATGGGAACGAGGTCCTATAAAATATTATCAACTTAAGTAAAGGGCAATAACTATGGTGTTTCCTTGAACTGACAATAATACAGTTATTTAGGGCAAAATTGTAACTTGAAATAATAATACCATTTGTGATGATATACCGGTATTAAGTAGTTTTGTTTATCAAAAACATGATTTATAATTAAATATGTTATCACTTTAATCAGGTAATGTCAAAATAAATGATAACAAGCAGTCTTAATCATTACGAAGCAGTATAACATGTTTATAATGTGATAATATTACTGATAATAGAATTATTTGATACCTTTGCTCCACTGGCCAGATTGCTGGTCATAAATTCATCTGGGATCCCACGAAATGTTTCCTTGATCTTATGTTGAACATCCTATTAATTATAAGATTCAATTTATGATAAATAAGGATTTTGCATAAAGGGTATGTCTAACCCTAACCCTAACCTTAACCCTATGTTTTATATATATACATGTACAAAAATTCAATAAGATGTAGTTTTTGCAAAGGAATATTTCCCATGATTGTTTTAAATCAGAATTTCATTTAAACATCTAAAACAATGAATGATGATACACATACCAAAGGATACTTACATTTCCAGAATAAGACAAGAAAAACTGCAATAGTTTATCATCATGCATCTGAGGATGTCTGGCAATAATATTGAGATATCGCCGCAAGCATTTCCTCCTATGCTCAATGAATTCTCTGTTGGCTGAAATTACAAGTACAGTTGAGTGTTTTATTGTAACTCTACCTTTTGCAATACTGTGCATGAATTGTAAACTTGGTATTTATTACTGGTTATTATTGATAAAACACCTCTTTAGAGTAATTGACAAACAAAACAGTTTTAACTTTATCCTCGGTATCATCATAAATATTGTTATGTTATAAATGGAGGACCAATAGATTCTAGTAATTGGAAGCAATCTTGACAAACAAACCTAGTCAGTAGTTCTAAAGATTTGTGATTGAGCATGCAAAATAAACTTATAATTGTTTAATTACATCCCTACCTCCCATCATTTTCTTGGGTGGCAGTCTTGGAATGCATCTGTATGGAAACCGTGTCAGCAGCAACTCATGTAAGGCAAGGAAATCATTGTAGCGTCTTAGTGTGGTGGATTTATACCTCTGAAAATTAACATTTAAGTGCCATAAAAAATGTGTCAAACATTTGTAATAAACTCATCCAATTAATGCATCAGAAGGCTGCAGAATACAATTTGTAAACTAGTAAAGGTTAATAGTGGCCAACTCTCTGCATTAATAAGAATGTTTAACATAATTTTAAGTCAAGATATATTCTAGTTTAAAAGTGAAATGCATTTAATAAAAGTATACCAACCTGACTAGTGACTTCATATTCAACATGTTTTAAAATAAGGCCTTTTTTCTCAGGCAGCAGTTCCACCTTCACATGGTCTAACTCCGACAGTTCTTCATATGAAAATCCGAGCACATTTGGTGTTTTCTGTCTGCGGAGACGAACACTAGCAGAACGAAGCTCTGATAAATCACCAAGCGACGGCTTTGGCAACTCTACAAAAATAAACACATTTTCCATGAGGGTTAAAATATAGTTCTATATTTATTAAATTGGTCTAATCTGATAACACGTTCTTTCTCGTTGAACAGATTTATAAGTGTAACAAAAAATTACTACCTTGTCCAGAAAAAGATTCCAAAAGTTTTTCATTAATATTCTTTCCCTGTTGTGCCAAAGCAGTGAGTGCAAGGCTTTTGTAGAGACCATTTCGTGTTAAATATCCTTGTTTGCTATCTGTTGCTTCCCATATCTGAAAACAGGTAATTTAACATAGAATTGTGAGTTGTTTAATAAAAATCAGGTAATAGAATGAACTATGATAATTTATGAGAAATATTTGTTCTGCAAGGTAACGACTAAGAGCATAATGATTAAATCAACTTTAACATAGGAATCAGACTACACATTAAATAGGAAAAAAAGATAAGCAAATAAAAAATGACAGTGGCTTGCTATGTACATCATTAACATGTATCCTCGAGAGACCTAATTTTGTCACCCTAAGGAAACAAACTAAGATTGTAAATACATGTAAATGAAAATAGAAAACTCTGAGTCACTATTACGGTACTTACAATTAAAACAATTTATCATTGTTACTTTTTGAGACTTTATCTTACAAAAGCACCTCAATTCACACTTTAAAAAGTCATAGGTGAAAGATCAATCGGCCACCTTGGATGAGACCTTATTTGGTCATAGCATGTGCTATGCAAATTTCCCAACAGTCTGAAACTGGTTTCATTTTTATCATGTGACTTTCATCCATAACAAATGTAAACAAAGCAGACGACAATATGACTTATTTTGTTTAAAGGTACCAGCAAGCCTTATTGCAGGTTGGTCAAATATTATACCAACTATTTTGTAAAATAAATAATATTTTGTTATTTTCAATCAATAAAGAGCTAATGGCCATGCTTTCCGGAAAAAAAAATCACTCAACCATGAAGATTTAACTTGACCAATAGTTTGGGTTGAAAATCTACAAAAATCTCACGAGATTTCATCAAAAACAAACATGATGACGAAATAAGGTCAGGGACGAAATTAGGGCCTCCTACGATATCATACATGTACATGTACATTGTTGTGCATGTTTGTTTTTACAAAAAAGTATTGTTTTTATTAAACTATAGAGTCATTGCAATCAAACAATAATTTTTTGTAAATATGACAATATACCTGCAACATTGTTGCCTTGGGAAGACTTGACTTGACAAGTATTTCCAAAAATAAATCCTGGTCAACATATTCTTGATTTGGACAAACTATGTCATAAACTTCTCTATAAAAAGGTGGAACTGATCCTGAAAACAACAACATTCATTACATTCAATGCAAACTACCATAAAACGTCATTTGCAATTATATTTCTTAACAAAAAATAGTTGTCAATGTTCAAAATCATTAAAAATCTATAATTGACACTCCCACTTACCAAATGTCAGGTCTGCCGCCATTTTGTTTTGATCACATGACCAGCCACCCATTGTTAATCTCTTAAACAAAAATGTAATAGTTATTGTATCTCTAAATGAAGTCTAAGACATAATTTAATAATCATACAAAACATGTTGGGTAATAAATGGCAAAGTAATAATGTGAATATGTCCCAAATTGAATATTATTTCAAATTTGCGATTTTGTTTGGAGGCTAATTTTTCATGGTTGCTGTTTGTTTACATCCGTAGTTGTGCATGTAAATTTTACCGGTTTTCTCTCATGTTTGGAACATTTACCCATTGCACAAAACGTTAATTGTTGCATTATCTGATACTTATTATTACTAAATGCACACACAAACTTGACTGACTACACTTTTGGGATAAAAGACCACATATTGTTGTCAAGTTCAGACTTGAGTTTAGAAAAAAATCACAAGTGTGTGTTATTTGTGACTTGTTTAAAGCTTGAAATTTGGCATACTGTTTCAATATGAAATGTTTTAATTTTTAATACCAGCAAAAGTTAAAGAAGGAATTCAAATGCCAGGGCGATACAAGGTAATTCTCTTCCCTTAAAAAAAGCTTTTTTCATGTTTTATTCCCAGCAGACACACCAACGTTGAATCAGCGTTGAAACAACGTCAGATTTCAACGTTGAATTTAGGTTGGATTTATATTCGGATTTGAAAGTTGAAATTCATGACGTTGTTTCAAAGTTGAAAGACAACATTGATTCAACGTTGAAGTTTCGACGTTGTTTCAACGTTGAAGTTTTGATGTTGTTTCAACGTTGAAACACTGTTGTTTCAACATTGAAGGACAACCTTATTTCAATGTTTTAATTCTGACGTTGTTTCAACGTTGAAACACCGTTGTGTCACCTTAAAAATGTCAAAACAACATTAAAACTGCTTTCACATTTTCATATTGTTTTTATTTAATCTATTTTACAGGACATATGAGTCAAGTTTCTTCAACAAATCTTCTTCACTTTTCTTCAACACACGGATAAATTGCATTCTGAAAATAGAGGACATTCATTTGTAACATTCATTATATTTGAAAAAGTATTATATTATATCTGCACGAATTCATAGTTTGGCAGATATCGCGAAAACATGTAACAACACATTAACCATGCAATAAGTGCTCAACTTAGACATAAAATCTGATGGTGAAATAAAGGAAAGTAATTTGTCAATTGCAATGTAACGTTAGGACTCATGCACATAGAAACAAACGCCAGTATTCACCTTTGATTGTAGAAAATTGATTCGTGAAGATTTCAAATTTTTCGACCTTCTCGCGCCTATCGTTATGCGCATATTGTTGTAACACTCGTATATTTATTCTTGAGAATATTATACTGTAGTGACTGCCGCACAGCCAGCAGCCCGCTTAGCTCAATTGGGAAGAGCGGTGAGTATTGTCGGAAAATCGGGGTCGTGGGTTCGAAACCCAACCAGGTCGCTTTTTTTTTGCTCCTCAATAAATTTCATTTTCTGTATCAAATCATTTTTAAGTTGTATTTATGAACAGTTAGCATGAACATGTGGTTTGGCAAACAAATTGTTGACACAATTTTGAAAAATGTTTAAAATCCGATTTCCAGCCGTAATAAACATTTCAATATAGATCTATAAGACAACAATAAAAAAGTCAAGTCACATACTCAGTATTTATTTTAGTCGATGTAAACAGTTTAACATTTTATACACCAATATTCATATAGCTTTTTACAGACTAAATAAGTTTAAATTTTTAACTACACACTATATATGCATACAACTGTCAACGTTGATTCAACGTTGAATCAACGTTGACTGTTAGACCGAGGCTTCCCGGCAGCCGGCTTTGGTTGAATATTGGTTGAACAACGTCACGACCAAATTTCAACGTTGAATCAACGTTGAAACAACGTTGTGTGTCTGCTGGGTTTGTCACTACTTGGTATCCTAATGTGTACTGGTAAGTGTCTTAAACCCGAACAGTTCCTGAAGGCCAAACACCTGCTAAAACACGCGTTTCTTTACCGCGATAAATCTTTTTATGGTCCTGATCGTTAAAGACGATTTTTTTATCAATAACTACCAAAAAGGGTAGTTCTGTGATTGGTATTTCACAAAATATTAATGTTTGTTTACATCTCTGTTTAAAAGTTATAATGTAGCATGCGGGGGATTGACGTCACATGCGCATGTGCAGTAATGAGGCCCGCATACACAATTTTATGAAATTAATAAGTTTAAACTTTTATGTTAGCTAAGAATTTCCCAAGTAAATCATTATTTTGGAATTATTAATGATGTCTTAATTTCACGATGTACACACAAGCCATTCAAAAGTGTTCAGGAATTATGACTCCCAAAGACTGAAATTAAGGTTAAAAACTACTATTCTTTTTTAGGAAAATTTACGTGACAATAAAAACATCAAATATCTTTTGCTATGATATTAGATAAAACTTCGATCAAACATTGTTTGTTCAAAATTTCACTAACAGTTGTTCAAAAATAATAAAAATATCGTCAAAAAACCTCCAAAACTGTTCGGGTTTAAGACACTTCCCAGTATGGTGCAGTACAATTTATGCTAAGTGGTTAAGATAAGTCACCTATCTCTCCTAATTGTGAGTTTGATCTCAAAATGGCTCCATTGGCTAAGTTCTACACCAGGAATACAACCCACATCAGTACATTGAATGATTGATACCCAAAGCAGAGTCAAGAATGCCCGGTTATAAATGTTGAAAAATTCATCGAATTCCAAGCCTTAACCAACATTAAAAAATACTTAATAAAATATTATTATTTTTACTAAATGTAATTACACGCATTTGCAGAATTTGGATGTAATACTGGATTTTAACACAAAATATTGACACCTGAGAAGAATATTATACAATGCCACAGATAATAATTACAAAATGTATTTTAATGATATGGTTACAATTATTACATTTTCTTTCCATGAAATCAAAGAATATCACACCATGTCGTATGTTTTTTTACTTCATTATTTAAACTTGGCTGAGCTGCACCAATAAACATTAAAATTGTAAATTATGTAAATGAAAGTTGAAATAACTGCCATTCTTTACTTCCACAAAACTAGTTTCAAATTGTTCTATTTGTTTTACATTTTAATAAATATTTTTATGCATATTTTAAAATATAATAAAATTAGCTGTTAAACAATTAAACTTTTTGAAATTTCATTTCAGGTGCACAACTCTGATGAATATCAGTCAGATGACTTGGAAGCTGCAGATACATTGGTAGGGCCTATAAAATAGTTGTTATTGCACCTGAACCATATTTAACATCTGTATTTAGGGTCTATAACAAGGCCGAGATGGTCTTATTGTGTTCGCTTTTGCTATTATTTAGGGTATCTTAAAACTTATTGTAGTATTAGATTGAAGTGTTTGAAATTAAATTGTACTGTTTTTTTTATGTTTTCCATTGAACATTAATCATTTACAAACAAGTACCGTGTTCATTTATCTAATAATTTAATACTATATTTTTATTTCCCATAATTACTCATGTAATGAACACATTTTTTGCCAGTTATTAAACATTATCCAACCATACCAATTTGTGTAAGGCCTAGTTACAAGTGCATGGATCTCATGCCTGTGATGACCACAATATTTTGGTGATTTATTGTACATTTACTGTGGTCCCCATTGGCAAAGCTAAAATTATTCGATGAAAGCATGACCTTTTGCTTTTCTTACATGAGTTTTGTTTAACAGATTGGCAGGAACTCAGTACCAAAGCCAGCTGTTGTTAAAAAGAAGAGACCTAGTAAGTTTTTGTGTTTTCATGAAATATCATAATTTATATGTAGATTATTCTTGTTTATATGTGCACCTTGGTTAATTATGTATTATCTAAGAAGATATATCAGTGCTTTAAGTGAAAAAAATAATATAATGTTTTTTAAGTGTAATTTGTATCAAAGACAGTTTATTTTTTGTTTCTTTCAGCCTTTTGTTAGAACTTAATTTAAATTACAATAAGTATGTTTGGTAAGAAAGAATACTGTATTTCACTACCATTTAGATTTCGTTTCAGCTTCTAAATCACAGTCATGCTAACTACTTAAATGACCTGAAAATATTAGGCTATGCATGTGCGCTTCCAAAAAGTAACTGTGCTGTTAGATTAAATCATGCTTTTGCCCTCACCACTTTTTGGGGAGGGCAAATAGACTTTTGCTTATCCAGATGCCCATAGTCGGTTTGCACATAATTCCAAAAGTTAATGTGATAAGAGTCATATTATTGAATTATTATTATGATGCCCCAAAGTTCAAAGGTCACACTTGGAGTTCAAAATTAAAACGACAATCATTTCTGTGTGCAGCATAAGTTTGTGGGAGCATCCATACCTCTTTCCAAAGCTCACTATCGTAAAAATACTATGAATATGATTTACCAGCAAATACTTATAAAATTGGATTTATGTTCCAAACAACCAATCATTGCTCATCATTTTAATTTCTTGTGTCTTTATTGAAAAAAGTATTGGGGGTATCACTTGGTCAGATGACCAGAGACAAGTTCTCAGTCAAGTTATTATCAGAGAAGTCACAGTTTAATCTGTTATGGCATTGCATTTGACATGATAACCAATGGTGGTTTATGACAATGTGTGTAGTACTTATAGCATTTTGTAATATTTTAAATGTTATATTTGAATGATACAAATGTACTGGTAACAATGCAAATACTTGAATGAAATATTTTGAACATTGCATGTGCCATTGACTGCCTTGCCATGCATTCCTGTAATTTGTGGAACTAGAAGGATATCCAAACCAATTAGCCATATCATTACACTGATAAACCTCTTTTTGAATAATTCATTACATAATTAAACACATTTGGGTGTGCAGTTCATAAAACAGTCTCATCAACATTGATTTGTCTGTAGATAACACAAAATTAGGACTGCCTTGCCTGACTGTGGGCTCATTTAATGATAATTATGTGTAAAACACCTCTTACTCTAGAGCTTATTTAGAATGGCTTTTATAGAGCTTTGTTTTACTGGTAGAAGAGCGATATTTCAGTTCTGCTTGTGCTGTATCTTCTTTATATTGAATGATGCCAATTAAGTGTGAGCCTAATTGATTTTTTTATTTTAAAATGCAAAATCGAAGTTTGATGTATACATGTTCTAAATGGAGAAAACTTGTTAACTTCAGTATAATATGAACATTAATTCAGGTGCAGGTCATTTCAGATCATTTTCCTGATTTGGATGTATTAAAAACATTATTGTAACAACAACACAGTGAGTAATGGGATTGTTTTATCCAGGAAAACCAAAGGGACTAGAAAGCTATGAAGGTTAAACAGTAGCCAGTGGATTTGCTGTGATCATTGTCATTTGTGCTACTTTCTCTCCTGATTAACTTTTGTATGCATTTTTCATTTGAAAACAACAACACAAGAACATATTAATCTCTACATCAGTCCTTGAATTAAACTGCACATTTATATTGGTGTGAAGACATTGCTTGTGACATACTCTCCCCTTTACACTACATTTTACAATATAGAACATGTATCATCTATTGTTTGTTTAGGTTTAAATGTATCACATTTGTGCAATGATTATCTCAAAAATTATGTTTAAAAAATTTAAACAATTAAATATTTTTTTAGTAATTATTATAGTTTCTATGCTGTACTCAGTACTGTTTCATGTATAAAGTAAACAAACTGTCAGTACTGGTAATTCTACCTTCTGAACCCTTGATATTCACTCATGTTTAACAAAATCAAACATTATAAAAATATCCAGCTAAGATGAGTGTTTACTCTTGAAAATTCCTTTCATTCACAATTGCAGTGGTATCAAAGGTGCACTCTTATGTGTTTAATTGAGCCTATATTTGTGGTGGATCAATATGGAAATGCAGATCCATTGAATTCCCTGTGATCTTTTGTTGATTTCTTTTTTATAAAAATAAAATCATTATATAAAAGATGTTTTGCATAAATTTATCAAAAGAAGCCTTGATTTAAAACATTTTGATGCTGTGAATATTTAAAATATTATGTGATATTTACATATATCTTAGCTTGCATAATTTACTTCTGGATTGAATAGTTTGCTTTACAGCTTATTGAAAGATTGTATTTGTTCCATTTCAGCCTCAGCCTCAAACAAAAAGACACCCAGAAGACCAGGTACAACTTATGCTTCAACTTAAAAGTGTAATCAAATTTAAAAAAAACACTGTGATTATATAGGGCAAACCTAGTGTGATATACAATCGTCTTGGTTGTTAGCTGATGATAAAATCAATCCACAGTAGATCCCAAATCCAGGCCCTTGGTTGTGTGTTTCAGTGACCCCTGGCAAGAAGAAGAAGCGACCCTCGAGCGCCCCCGCCCAGCCCCGTAGTGGCCATGAACTGTGGATGAACGCCGTCAAACACAGGAAAACTGGTTAGCGCGATCTGTTATCCAATATTAATACATAGTAAAGCTTGTTTCAAGAAACTTGATTTTAGAGACTCAGTAAATTAATGTATTGTAGTCATGTATTCTGCTCTGACTGCTTCTGTAGGACAACTTTAACATGTAGCTTCGTGTATTCTCATACAAAGCCATAATAATAATGGTTAAAGTGTGTTCATTAATAATGTGTACGTTGTGTTATTCAGTTGGATTATCAGGCCATCACAGGGCAGAAAGTCCGCGACACAAGACCGCCAGTGAGTTCTGGATTGACACACTGCGCAGGACAGGCACTGGTAAGACGGCGGGCCATATCTTCTGAAACTTACACTTTGTCATATTATTATAATTTCAGGCCTTGCTCCTTTGTTCAGAATATCCATATTTTGTCATTTGTTCAGAATAACAGGCTATTGCCTGTGTTCCGAATGTAAGACTTTTTAAAAACATTTTCAAACACCACAGTTCACTTCAAGTTTTACACAGATAAATGGCTATGATTAAAATATTTGCTTTTATGAATAGTATTGCAGTCAGTGGGATAGTTAATATTGCAGAATTATAAAATAATATGAGGCTTAAATAGATGATAAAGCATTGACCACACCCTTATTTACTGAGTGTTCTGTCTCCATTGTGTCCAGGGTTCACCACAGAGAGCACAGCAATGAACACATTTAACGGCAAGCGCCCCAGGGACAAGGATATGGCGTATCTCAGCACCCCCGCCTACCTGCGACAGGTGGTCGGCACAGAGAAGCCTCCCAGACCTGGCGACCCTATGGGTAGGATGACTTTAAGACTCTTTATACATGTATAAGACATTAGATGAAGACAAATAAAAAATGTTGAATACTAAAACTTGTAATGTTGTTGTGGACTAGTTTTTATCCCCCGCCTATGAAATAGGGAGGGTGATATTGAAATGGCGTTGTCCGTCCGTCCGTCTGTCCGTCCGTCCTTCCGTCCGTCCTTCCGTCCGTCCGTCACCTGCGTTTTCTCAGTAACCAGCCAGTAGAATTTCATGAAACTTAAAATAAATATGAACCACTATACTGGAATGATGCCCGTCCAAAAAAAAAATTGATAGGTCAATTGTCCTTGGAGTTATTGCCCTTGATTTTTTGAAAAATGCA
>Ga0224511_10000767_pt1 | contig 16932 bp, 13 predicted proteins | sample SF_May12_sed_USG_2_FD_169988 | JGI IMG/M metagenome (GOLD analysis project Ga0224511, IMG submission 169988) | Sediment microbial communities from San Francisco Bay, California, United States - SF_May12_sed_USGS_8_1 | ecosystem: Environmental > Aquatic > Marine > Sediment | place: USA...
CGAGGAAGACAATGAGAAGCAACTTCAGTGCAATCCCAAACCACCATGACAATAAAAAACCTGCTTTTGTCAGGATACATCAGTATCAACAGCCGTTTTTACTGACAGCTATTCGTGACACTATGGCTGTTATTCATGTCTGTTAGCGGTTCCCCTTCTTGTAGCCATATCGCATACTAGTAGTATAGCTGAACCTGCTCTTACTGAGCATGATTCAGATACTCTTGAAACTATACCGGACGGTAGTCTCAATGGTAAATCAGCATCATAAAACCTTGTCCTAAAACGCCTAACCAAAACCCCCCCATGATAATTTAAGATTATTTTAAATTATACGTTTGTCGGAGTTTGCATGGATTCATCAATGGGAAATAATTGACTGCATGGGTGCATGATGGTACATGAAATAAGAAAATAACTATTATATAATATCCATAGCGGTTTATGTAGAACAACTGAAAATCCCCGAAACCTAGCATTAACATAATAACGCAGATTTTATACTGACATCCATACATGGGATAGCTCAATGTCTAAAGCATTTGGTTCGCTCAAGATCGAAAGATTCTGAATTCAAGTCCTATTCGTGTATGCTGAGCATCCATCAAGAGAATGAGCTTCTCACAGAATTCCTGTAGCTCCTATTGCTCTAACCAGCTGCAGGTTTAGGATGTCTGTTCAATAAGATGGCCACGTAGGCGAGTAGAAAAGATATAAATCTTCAAAACGACCTGACTCTCTGATTATCCAATTGGTCTTAATAAATTGTTACTCATCCACATACAAGTTTTTTATGATTAAATTCTCACAAGACCGACAAGTTGACATAAGATACACGCACATTTACCCATGAGAGGTGTGTACTATACAAAAGGTCAGCTATGTGATGCGTCACTCCACCAGTCGTGACATGTTGAACAGTAGATTTATGCCGGTACTGATAGTAGTTTTAATTCACTGGGGAATTGGTGAATGCCACACACAGTCAGGTACTATGAAATAAGTTTATGGTGCATCGACATCACATCGACCATGTGAACCACCGGTGGTTCACATGGTTGCACAAACAGCACACACTAGCGTGAGTCTTAGTGACTCTAAATTCCTTTAGCCAGTATGTCTGCAAACAGTAGATATGGGGGAGACATTGACACCTCCATCAGCGCGCGAAAGTATAGAGAATCACACTAATGATAGCTGTTTGTACATATGATTAGATGGTGTGGGTCTATCATGACCTAGGCTTAGCAGTTTTCATGGTCTATGGTTAACAGTCTTGGTATGATCTTTGCTCAACAGTTTTCGCATGGTCTATATGATCAACCAGTTTTCAGTATTACTTGTGGATTAGATTAGGGTATAAAATTGGGCAGCGATGAGTCAAAACGTGCTCTAGATTAATGGGATCAGCCAGTGGCTACAGCTAGGATCTAGCCTTGGTGATACTGCAGATCTTTGGTGTCAATGCGTACTCCTCATGCCTAGCTCCTAGCGGTCCATCAACATCAATAATTACAAGGCCTTTTCGGTCGGTCTCCGTCTAGTAGAACAATAACACAACTTTCTGATTCATTGTTGCTGACCAACAGGACTGCTCTAGTAACAATAAAGGATTCACTAATCTGATACAAAAATATATCAGGTTCATCATATCCCTAGGTATAGACTGAAACAGCAAAGCCAACAAACCTCCATTCATACTTGAGAAACTAATATTTGCAATAGCTTCATTGATATCCTGTCAGCCAATTTTAAAGTTTGTGTAAGAGAAGTCAGCCGTTGCAGAGAAACAATAAAGGTATCTCATTAAAATCCATTACTTAGTTCCTTGCCATAAATGCAGTCTGAAGTGAAGACAGCCAAGTCCAGTTTTATCTGCAAACATTTTTCAAAATTATTGGCTAACTGATGCATGCATCTCATTGAGAACTTCACCCGTAACACATGGGTCATCCCAGTTGTAGAGTGAGAACTAGAACCCATTGTACAAAGAAGGGGCTTTTATCCAGGGGCACCTTATGCACGTGGTAGCATCAGAAGTTTATTGGAAAGCTACCAGCGTCTATAAAGCTATACATTACCATTCCATTACTGATGGTTTTTGGTACGACACCATCAGGCCCACAGTCACCATTGATCATGAAGAGGATCAGGTGCAGTGGGGCTGAAGAAGTGAGGTCTGTTTATCACATGATACATGCCCTGGTTTTTTTAATGCTTGACAAATCTTTCATACAGTCTACACAATGCCATACTGGGCTTTTTTCGGCCGGCCAAAGATATTTTGCATTAACTTGTGTTGCCAATATGACACTCTTAATTTTATACTCTACAAGTTTGTAAAACAAAAACTGTTATTCCAGCAGTCTAGTCAGTAGTACTAGTAGTAGTAGTAGAGTTAGTCTAGTAGATATTTGAGTTTGTTACCCAGGTGTTCATTTTCATTCCTTCTCTCAGTAATGGATGAACAGTGGAGAAGACAACTCAGCAAGGCGTATTTACTCAGCAAAGAGCTTGGTAACTTAATTCACTCCCATTACATTAGTTTGTGATAACACTCACAAGTCAATGATTCACACAAAAGATCTTTGTTGGACCCTCTTAGTCACAAAGAGTCGATAAATTCACACAAATAGCACTAACCCAGATTAACCTTACCTTATTGGATGTTGTTACAATCCCACCAGTGGTGTGATACATTGATCAACATAGCAAGTATACTGATTGGCCTGAAGAGATTGCTAGGCTTTTACTCCGCCATTATCGGAGATATACATCGGGATAGCTCAATCATGACTAGAATGCTTGGCTCAAGGTCGCAGGATCTTGGGTTCAACTACTAGTTTTGCTGAGCACCCCCTTGTGAGAATGGAATTCTCACCTAATTCCTAGGGCCTACCATTTCAGCAAGCCCTAGGCTTAGGAGGTCCATTAAATAGGACAGTCAAGTACTCGAGTTGGAAAAAAGATAAAAGCGGAACAAAAGACCTTACTTTTTATACTCCCCATCATCAAAGATATACATGTACTGAAAAGACATTTACCCTAATCATTCCGACCAGAGTACATACATGTGCAGTTAGATGACAATCAATTATTTTTGTAATTTATTGGAAAGTCTCAAACTAAAATATTCTCCAGAAATTTCTGCATATCGCCTATGAAGGAAAGGGATTTGCTTAAAGTAGTGTACTGGATTTGAAGCGTTTTGGGTGTTCCATGGATAGTACAGTCGCTGTACAAGATCTATTAAACAAAATGTAATGCGCTTATTTTAAACTGCGTGTTAATATGCAACCCATTTTTAATTTTTAAAATCATTAAATTATTTGAAGATCACACTATCGAGATAACAGTTTTATACCGTTTTGTTAAAAGTATAGCGACACATCACAAACCACCTCGAATCTGGTACACCTGTTTTAGGCCAGCTCAAACGAAGCGTACTATCTTGAAATCAAAACCATTGATTTTGGGTTTTACTGATGACAGAAGAATCAAAATTACCAATACAATCATTGCACTGCATGAGAAATGATTAGTTATATTAGCTTATTTTGACGCTTGCAATCTGTCCCGATGCCTTCAATGTCAATTCCTTGTTTTGCTCATGTAGTCTTCAATATGGTGTAATGAAGATCCTTGTTTTGCTCATGCAGTTTTCGGTATTAGTGGAATGTGATTAGATATGACTGTACTAAATATGAGGACACTTACATGTATGTCTAGGTGAGTTGGTACATATATCTTTTTTACAGGTGTTCCTATAGTAGTGAAGCCACCGGAGTCGACTAACTCTCCGCCTGAGAGTATTCACTCAAATATAAGGCCTCCAAAACAACCCGAGTCCTCACACAAACAGTCAGCGGCATCTATTATACGACAGCCGAGTGTGGGAGGCCTCGGTAGCAAAGAATCAGATTGTGATCCATCAGTAAATACCTTTACTATGATAGTAAGTGAAAAACCGAGACCGAAGTCGCGGTCGACTATATCACCGGATAAAATTGCCATTCTACAGAGGCAAACTAGTTTTCTTCCAGAACAGTATGACCAGGCTATAAGAACAGCTCATTGGGTAAATGCGGTAAACAATGAACTGTCAACTATCTCTATGGAGGAACCCCCACCACGACTCCGCCCACAGGATAGTCTTGACAGCACGGTGCAGCAAAGCAGCGCTGACAGTCAGGTTATTATACATATGGCTGAAATCAACCACAGACTCAGCGATGATACTTTACATAGTAGCTTTCATTTAGGTACTTTAGAGAACATTTTACCGGAGACGAGCGAAGTGTAATGTATGGTAATCGGTGACTGGTGACCTAAATACACTCTGTATGTTGGATGATTGTTGAACTGTATACACTCATGTTGGGTGACTGTTGACCTACATGCACACGGTCTGTTTTTTTCGGTGACTGGTGACCTAAATACACTCTATAGTTGGGTGACTGTTGACCCGAATATACTCTGTATTTTGGGTAACAGTTGACTTCAATTCAGTCTGTATATTGGGGTGACTGTTGACCTAAATACACTCTTGATGGGGTATTGGTGATGAGTTACTCTGGAGGCATGGGAATTTGTCGCCATTTTCACTGATAACCCCTGCTAGCTCAATTTAACTGCTGTCATTTTGTGGCAATACTGTCTCATTGAGACAGATTGCAGGCAATTTTTTTTTAGCTTAAAGCTGGATTTGTATTGCAATAATAAACTGTTAACTACCTGTTCCAGAGGTTTTTTTCCTGTATCAAGCCTTCATAATTTGCTATAAGGGTGACATTACCAGGTTAGATACTTGTTTGTTTCACCAGTTATGGCCAAGCATGGAGCACCAAAATCGAGCCAGTCTCAATGCTCCACATCATAGTGGGGCCTGTGTTTTTGTGTTGAGCTTATACTCACAGCATGAGCCCCCCATGATAGGGATTTTAGCCCAGATTCAAACAGCTGCGAGCCCAGCCCTCTACCGCTGAGCTAACTCGCCATCCCAGAGGTGAAATATACAGATTGGATACATAGCAAGGAGTTTGAACCGCAGACGCGTGGTATTATGGCCATCTCACCTTTGTTTATGCTGTCAGGATTAGGCACGGATGAAAAGTGATTAGCCATAATCATGGGAATTATTAATTCGCTCACGCATAGGACTTTGCCAAGCTGCTCGAAAGGATTAGTTTCTAGTATCTAAACTCGAGGCTAGCTTTTGAAGATGATACAAATTTACCAATAGAAACACAATGGTGGAGTGTGAATAGTTTAATTTGTACATAAATAAGCCACATAAAACCCGAAGCGTCTCCATTAATTGGCACGTAACAAAGAAGGTCGATCAGTCCCAATCTGGACAATAAGGTAACAAAAATGATGGTGTACTGAGTTGTAATTAGTTTCATGATGAACTTCTAATGTCACAGTGAAATTCTAGTCATCGCACATGAGGCCCACTGAAAAGGCTGGCAGGTGCTTGAGGAAGTTTTCACATAGGCGCGCTGACAAGTCCAGCGGGTGCTTGCCCCAGTTGATGACCTCCAACGGTGCTCTCCAAAGGTTTGAAGCCAAGTTCCTCCGTCGGTACACCAAACATGTTCAGTTTAGCTTCGTAAGTTCTCATAAGATCGTTATGCGCCTTGCATACACGAGCAAGTTCGTATTGAAGATCCTAGAAGTACCGACACCATGAACAGATCATAGAATTAACCACGACTTGGATATAAATAATGATTTCCTATATACATCAATGACTTAGCTAAATCTGGGGTGTGACAGCATGGATCGAACAAAGGAGTTCATTAAAAGCCAGGGTATTCTGATTGTCGGGCGGTAATCATCAAAATATATTGACGCCGTGATTGTCTCAATGCAATTCTCCCATCTTCCGCGCATCTGATTGCGTTCTATTTATAAATGACAAAGTAATTGGCAAATCTTGCCACTCACTAACCAGTAAAGTAACTGAATGACATGCTAAGGAGGGCATAACTCTCAACAAGGATTTTTCTCAATATTGCCATACTGGACGGAGATTTATAGAGAGGTTAAGATGCAAACGATTGCATTTCCGCACAATTTATGCCATGGAAATATATGGAAATATGTGTGGCATATACCAAAAGGATTCCTCAGACCAGTCCTAACCGGTAGTCATGGGCTCTACATTGTAGTAACTATAGCAACTGTGCGAAAGCGAGACAATGACCTTCGTATGATAGTTGTAGCCGCTGGATTCTCATCATTTCTCAAAGGGTTTCGTTAACGGTTATCTTGGAACTCGGTGTCAAAGCTTTTCTATGCATAATTGTTATATTCAGCCAACGACAAAACCATTTAGGCATACTTTTCCCATTTTAACCTCTCTAACAATTTAGAGTAAACTGCTTTTCTGTTCAAACTCAGTAGAGAGGTTGTCTTCTCACGTTTTTAAACTGATTGAACCAATGAAAAGTTGGAAATGGGGGCCTTAAATTAAACTTCTAAATGGCGCAAATACTAGTTGCCGTCTGACATTTACCTTAATGGCAGAGTTCTTGCTGTCCAAAACATCTTCTAGTTTTCTTGTGACAACAGTCAGCGCTGTCGGGTCTAGGTTGGATGCCGACAGCACCTCATTAAGTTGGGCCTCCTTCTTCTCCAGAGTGTCAGCGAGGGCTGTCAACTTCTTCTCCAATAACAAGTTCTTGAAGTTGGTCTTCTGTTGCACCTCATGTATCGCCTGAAATAATCACATGAGCTCCTGACATAATGATTTTATCCAAAGTGCAAGTCTCAGGATAGGAAGACCAGTAAAAAGGACAGGTCAGCGCCCAGGAGCAATTAAAAAAGGTAGGCGCTGCATGCTTTGATTTAAATGGGTAAAGCCACGGTCATTGGTTGATGTATGCTTGGAGTTGTGTTCCCCATTCTTAAAGCAAGTTCAACACTCTTTTTTTGTATTGCGCTTACCTTAACAAATTTGGCATAGAGTTCATCTCGTTCTGATTGGATCTTCTCGAATCTCTGCTCAAGAACTTCATGCTCCCACTGCAGAGCCTTTAACTCATCTTCCATCACCTGGATAATATAGATGTGTCAATTGCAACGAGTAAACCATGCTTGAGTCCAAGATACTAGAGAATGGGATGGAAGAACATAACTGTTGAATTTTTTTCACAGATCCAATGCACCATCTACAGTGTTTGTCATCTTGTCTATCGTTCAAATCTACTTATTCTTTATGCACAGTGCTTCATGGTTCATTTTCATGCTTCAAGCGTGGGTATACAGCTATTGCTTCCCATTACCAAGCCGTTACGATAACGCAAATCTTGTAAGTACTAGTTTGGACACGAGAGCCCTCGTAACCGTAGTCATTAGGGAGTCCCTCTCTTCTGTACAAGGGGTCTACTATGAGAGGGCTACTGGGAGCAGACAGGATGGACTCTCACTTGTATGCATATCAAACAATCAGTGATAACAAAAAATCCAGTGTCAGCAGGCAGTAGGAACCGAGTAAGAGTTGTTGTACACCAAACAGAACAGGTAGATAGAAAACCGGATGGAAACTGAACAGTCTCTATTGGCTATGCAATGAGTACATCTCAAAATTGGTGACTATGATCATTCCAACAGACTCAGTACCAGCCAACATGGGTGCGTGAAAATTTCCTATCTAGAAATCTCTTTATAACTCACCCTTAATCTGGCCTTGGAGTTGATGAGCGCTTGCTTATCCTTATCATAGTTGGAGAGCTGTTTTCTTAGATCCTCAACTTCCTCTCTGGCTTTGTTGAGAGGCTCAACCAGACTTCTGTTCTCAGCCTTCACTTCATTCATCTGCTTCTCCATTCTTTCCTCCTTCTTCTTCATCTCCTCAACCTAAGGCATGGGGTTATAAAGTCACAGGGTTACCACATCACAGGATTTTAGGGACACCAAGTCATAGAGCCACCACATCACATGATTATAGGGTCACATGGCCATAAGGTCATGGGGTCATCAGACAACAGGGTTACAGAGTCAAGGAGTCGCAGGGTCACTGGGTCACAGATCTATAGGGTCACAGGGTCATACAATTAGAGGGCTATAGGGTCAAACAGTTAAGGGATCATAGGGATGGAAGGTCCAGGTCACAGCATCTCATGTAGGCCTTTTTGTTCATCATCGGGCCGAGAATTTTATCTGTATGAATCAAGAGAAGCTCTTTGGTACCTGATCCTTGAGCGTGTTGATGAGCGCCAGGTTGTTGAGTGTGATGTCATTGTAGTAATTTTTAATATCGCTGAAAGCCTTCTCGTGATTCTTCATCAGCGTGTTAATCTGACCATTCTTTCTCTCCTCAATCTCATGAATCTCTGTCTTTCTCCTGCAAAACAAAAACATTTAATTTTAGTAAGAGTGTCCGGGATTGAGAGTTTGTGTGCCTGTGCCTGTAGCAATCAATGCAAATGACCTTGTGACCATACAACAATAGTGGGTAGCAAACCGAATGACTGCAGTCTGTGTTTATCCCAGACCATAGAGTTATAATCAGACGATGCCCAACAGACAGCATTGTGTAACTAAAGGGGTCTGAATTTTTTACGAAAACTATTCGGCTGTTTCCATACAGTCGTGGATTTAGGAGGCTACCAGAATCTATTTTAGACATTTCTTTACGATAAATTAGGGAACCGAGGTTGGCCTGCGAATTCTGGTCCCTTCGCTATGACTGTGGAGTTATCTTCTATGCCTCAAACCAGCATACAGTACAGTGAGGGCAAGATGAACAGGTAATTATGACAGCAGTTGCTAAATAATAAGTAGAAAACGATGTCATAATCATGACGGTCCTGTTTGAAACACAGGACTCTAAGTTGAAAGATAGGACTGTAAGTTGAAAGATAGGACTGTAAATTGAAAGATAGGACTGTAAGTTGAAACACCATGAGAATGAGTCCAGAAGGACTGACCTCAGATCAAGTTCATCTCTGAGTGCTTTCATCTTCTTCTCATATTTGGTTTCAATCTCCTTTGCTTGACGCTCAAAGTCAGCTCGTAAGTTGGTAATCCGCGTGTCATGTGTCTGAAATAATAACAAAACATGACATAGGAGACTGAGACTTATCTTTGGCACGGTTCTTTTTGTGACTCCATTGAAGCTATAGGATTGTGACTGATAAACAAAAAGCTCTCACTCACCATTTTGAGATTTTTAATGATATCTTCATGAGCTAATTCTTGTTCTTTGAGCTCCACTTTCAGGCCACGCTTGTCTTTACGTAGTGTAGACTCCTCTCCTCTGTGCTCATTTTGAGTTTTCATCAGTGTGGCTGTGTTTTTGCCCTTGAGTGCAGAGATATTATTCTGATGTTCATAAAGAAGATGTTTGACTTTTTGTTTGTAAACCTTGATCTCGATCTGATGCCTTTCCTCAGCGTCTTCCATTTCTCTGTCTTTGTTTCTCATATCCGCCTTTTTCTCCTCCAACTGACGCTTTGTAATCTCCCAGAATGTATTCACCTTGTCTCTCTCGAGCTGAAAGTAATTTCTCTCCTCTCGTTCCCTATCCAACTCCTCTCTCAGTCTCACTATGTGTTCTTCCAACTGCTCTTTGCTCATTTCTTCCGTGGATATACCATCTATTACGGTTGGAGTCTTCGCCTTGGCAGACTTCTTTTTCTTTCCACTTCCCTTCTTCTTCTTTGGCGGCATGATTGAGGGATATTAATGCTAAAACCTACTGCAACTGATAAATTCAGCCCTGAAAGATCCACTCTTCTACACCACCATGGAGTCAGCTAAACAGTCATTGGTTGCCAAGGGTGACTTCATCTAAAACGTATCATGATTGGATGCCGATAATAAATGCCCGTTCATTGGCTTAGTTTCAAGGTTCCCGATCATGCGTTTTATAAAACTTTGTTAACGTATATTAATAAAGTCAATTTTGAACATATTTATAAATCTATCGATTTTAAGCTGGTGGTAGTTCACGTAAATTTTTATTTCATTTGATATCGAGAAACAAAGTTGTGTGTCGGTAAAATTATTCACTTCGGGCCAGAGTATAAACATCCGGCAGTTTTGAAAAGTTGGAAAATGGATTGTATGAGGTGTGGATGGTGTATATGAGCAAGGGGCGCAAGCCAAACAGTACAATCGGAGCTAATCTGTTCCGATATCCACGTAATACGTAATCCATCGAGAGTATTAGCCAAGGCTGCACAAACGGTCAGTTGACTCTTTGACTGATGCCTTCAGTTTTCACAGATAGGTCGGATTCGGGATTGTCAAACTCATACTCATACTGAGTGATACTCATAGTCATACTAGTCATACTACGATACTATGACTCATAGTCATACTCACCCAGGCCAGTCACTAGTCATATTGACTTATAATCAGGGTGCTAGTCACACCCACTCACCAGTGAATGAGACAGAGAGTCAGATTGACCTCTATCATCACTGCACTGACTGTCCTAACTCTGATGCGGGGTGATATCTTATGATCTGACTGGCTGGTAAAAATGATAATGGGAGGCAAGGCTGCTCTTGCGCTGAGACACCATAGCTCGGCTGAAACATTAGCGATTAGCCTGACAGCAAGTGATGCTTAACAATACTGAATGTATATTGAGAGGTGGATTAATTTCACAACAGTAGAATCTACCTGGTCTCTCACGCACACTTATCTCACTTGCAAAAAGAATGCTAACCCCCAATATTTTAAAACCAGGCTACAATGACGACCGCCACAGATGGTCAGCCTTTCATGGATGCAGAGATGAGTGCCGAGGAGATGAGGAAAGCCCTCTATGACAAGCTCCACAACAGAGGCCTCATCAATTCACTTAAGGTAGAGCACGCTGCGCAATATTCAAGCTATTTGAGCATTATTTTGCGGTGCTAGCATAGCATTACCCGGACTGTTTTATGTTCACCACTCAGAGTTGTTGGTCTGTGGTTTCCTCTGCTGGGAGAGGGGACTGCAAACTACCAATAAGGATGGCGAATCTGTCAGATGCTATCTATCAGAGACATTCGTTTGTCCACCATCATGTCACAAATATTGAGTTATCCATGTAAAATAAAATTATGCTATCCTATCCTAAATATATGCTTAGGTGTATATGTACCTCTAGATGGATATTTACTTTTAAATGTGGAAGAATCACGCTTACACAGAAGCCTTGCATACCTAGAACCATTCAATGTTCAGAATGGACAGGCGTGCTTTACTTACTGTGTATGCACTTGTACATACTAAGAGAAGAGAAAAGCTATATACATGTATTCCCATCTAACAGGTGCATGGATCAAAATTTCGTTTTAGTCTCAAGTGAGAAACTATATGATTGCTGAGCTCAGTGGAAAGCAACTCCAAAAGAAGCCCGCCCGGCATGACAACCCAACTCTACAGAAGAGGGTACTGGACAGTCTGGTTTACCAGTATCTCTGTGATAATGGCTGCGATTATACTGTCGGTGTGTTCCTGCCTGAAACAGAAACGACCCAACGTGAGGTAGGAACTGAAATATATAAAGTGTATGTTGACATGCCCAAAAAAGTTTGCCTCATCCTTTGAAAGGACACTTAAAGGTTGGATGACGAGGCAAATTTTTTGACTGATCAGAATCAGCATGTCTCCAAACCTACTTAAGTCAGATTACTGTGCAATGGTCACAGCAAATGTGCCCTTAAATACGTGCTAAAGATTGCAAAATTGGCTCCCTCTGAAAAAAGTTTTGAAAAAGGTGGAGCCTGATCGGCCATCTATATGACATGCAATATCACGAGCTTGATGACTAGTCAATGACCAGGCACTCAAAGTTGGTCACTTTCTACCTGGCTTTACAGAGAGTGTCCCAATATTTGGCACACCTAATCACCACCGACACATTCCTAAGGTTGTACATAAGCACTGAGAATGGGTCTAGGGTGGAAGCACTTGCTTCAGGTCTGTCAAAGCAAGCGCCAAGAGAGCCATGTCTGGTCGATATTGCCCAGGAATCCCAGGGAATGCGCGTGACCTGTTACAACTATCCTGCTAAAGGGTTGAGTTGACACCATGGCTTCAACTGGTAGAAAACCATACAGATTGCAGCATCAGGCAGTCACGTGGAATAGGACTAGGTTGTAAACATATTGCTGGCCTGTTTACGCAATAAGAGCAGTTGTTTGGCTATTAGTAACGAATACAAACTAAGACTGAAAGAACGTTTTCGAAAGAGGTGAGTAAATTCACTCGGTCACCGAGTCAGTGTCACTCGCTCGGTCACCGAGTCAGTGTCACTCGCTCGGTCACCGAGTCAGTGTCACTCGCCTTGATTGCGAGGTAGATTAGAGTTAGAGCTAAGCCAGGCTCGGTGAATTCAGAGGTATTTGTTTTCGTTTTTGGGCCCATTTCGCGCTCATACTTCGATCCCAGTAGTCAGAAGTGTGACAAAGTTGTAGAAGTTGAGTTTTGGCTATCAATCGCGCAGGCGCGTACATGTAATAATGTGAACCCGCTGTGATGTCTTTTGCGACCATTTATGTCACGCGGGAAATTTCAACTGAATGAAAGTTCATTTTGGAAGTTTTAAACGTATCTGTTACTACATCGTCTGCTCAGTATGAACTTTTATTGGACTCAGGTAGGTTTTGAGGCACACTGATTCTGATAAGGCACAAAAATTTGCCTTGTTATCCAGCCTTCAAGTATCCCTTTAACGCAATGTCCTAGGTATTCCTGATGCGAGTCATCATAAAATAATCGAGTGAACAGCGTAATTGGTACCCAGCTTGTTTTGATGGATAGTTTGCGCAGTGGATATCAGGTCTAGTGATTCATTTTTATTTTACAGATCCTGAGCCTGGGTGAATTAAACCAGCTGCTGCATATCTCACCGGTAGGAGGGGAAACACACTCCATTCTGCAGTCTTTGATAGATAAGCTCATGGCAAAATCGAATGACCAATCAGAAGAGGCCACACAGACGGACACTGAGCCAGGAGGATACCTATGTGAGTCCTATTGTTGGGTCATTCTTGTGCGTAATGGAATTGTTAACATATATGTCGAGCTTCCTCTTTGAAAGGTTACTGTACTTGGGACATGTTTTCTATCAATTAACTCCATGATGATTCCCAAAGAAGGTGGTTAGCGGGGTTTAATTTAGCTGGCGATAGGGTGCGTTGATGCTCCCGCTGAGAGAGCACCCCAATAGCTGGGTCACATTGATTTGAATAATGTATAGGCAATCAAAGATGTCAAGGTCAAACATGCTGATTCACTTATGGTGTCACAAAATGATGTAAACTACGAAGGAATCGCTTTGATTAGTATAGTCGGAAAGTTAAAAACGGTCGTGTTTTTTTGTTGCTGGTGGTCAAACCAATTAGTTTTGCAGCTCAAAGTTTTCCAATGTTTCCGCATTGTGGGTTTTTAATATTAAATAGTGTACAACGCTACCATATGCCTAACTCTTTGGTAGTAATCCGAAGATAGGCACTTGCCGTGGAAACCTTTCGATCAGCAGACTATTTGTAGAGCCTCTAATAGTCAGGCCTCTAACTGACAGTCACGGAAATTTATGGGGAAACATTGGCAAATAGATTGAATCAACTTTGAACTGCGAGAACACATTGGTTTGACCACCAGCGCAAAAAATACTCGGCCGTTCTTAACGTTCCCAACTATAGTATCTCACAAGTTGCCTTACCTGTATGTCAAAGGGGAAACAACTCCACGTCTAATGTGCAGAGTTACTCAACTTTTCCATAGAATTAACAGTGAGTGCAATAAAACTCTTCCGTTTTGATGATGTCACAATTCACAAACTGAATGTCAATTATTGTGATTTTCAATTTTAAGGACAAGCATTTTCAGGTGTTGTCTAAATCAAGCTATTATTGTTTAGTTACTTTGATAGATGTACATATGTTATGTCTTTGATTTCAGCTCAAAAATTATCAGACATCGATCATGAATTTTCCTCCCGCTCCAAGATTGCGTCGATGCCGGTTGAGGAGAGAATGTTAGCTTATCAGAGGAAAGTGGAGCAAACAGCCAATCAGAGAGCTGATGAGGAAATGAAGAGATGGAAACAGATGGAGATAGCAGCAATACGCATGGCGGAACGTGAGAAACAGGAACAGGAAATGAGGGAGAGGCGTAAACAGGTCAGCTTTACTCGTATAGTAACTGCAAATAAATAAAGGGAATCGTGAGATAGCTCCGTGGTCAGCGCGCGTGGGTCAAGAATGGCAGGTCCTGGGTTTAAGTCTGGTCATACTGAGCTCACGCTGTGAGCATGAGGCTCTCACATGCACATAGCCTTTTTCCTATTGCTTCAGGATGAACTTCAGGCTTCAGGGCTCAATAAAGGATGGTAAGATGGTCGCATAGAATAACAGAAATTCCATTTTTAATTTGTGGGGTCATTTTATGCTGAGACATGCTCCTTGGTACTCCATACAAATAGCAGAGCAGTTCAGTTCATCACGCTTAGGATGAGATCTTCAATTGGTTAGTTTCTGTGGTCAAATGAATCATATTCAGAGATATCTAACTCCTTGCTTTTTCTGGTGACTGGCAGCTGGAAGATGAATTTCATCGGAAAGTTGCTGCCGTGACAGAGCGCGAGAGGTCGCTGGCCGAGTCAGTCAAAGTCGAGTTTGACTCAGTTCAGCGCGAGACGTTTCAGCAGCGTCAACTACTTATTCAGCAGACGGAGGAGATCAGACGACGTGAGGCGGACATCAGAGAGCAGAAGGATAGCATAACCAAGTATGTGGGCTAGCTCAGTGGTAGAGCATTGGGCTCGCACGCGTAAGAGCCCGGGTTCAAATCCTGGTCAAGGCAGGCTCCCGTTGTGATTGTGAGATCTTCGCATCTTAATCCTAGCTCAAAACAAAAGTAAGCGGCCCTATGAGGTGGAGTGTTGATAAGTTTACGTTTGCTAGTTGGTAGGCTGGGTTATTTATGCCACGGTGAACCGAACCAATGCTAGAAAATTTGAGAGAGAGGCTTACTAAAGACATGTACGAAATATGAAAAAGCCCTGCCACCACCAAAAGTGGACTTTCAACCCTTATGCCTGCTTCAAACGGCCGAATCTGAAGGTTCGCCTTCAGCACAGTGCTCAACTTCAAAGGCGGTGTGTCCAGCAGACGAAGCTCGGGCTTTGATGAAGCTAAAATGGACCCGCTACATCAATCAGCAGGCAAGGACAACTCCGCGTAAAAGCTAAAATCCGATACATTTTTATAGAAAGTTGTCCTCTCTTTTTTCAATTTGTTGCCGATTCCATTAAAACACCATTTCTAGCGCGAGCCAGGCCGAATAGCACGGCACCGATGCCGTGTTATCCGCTCCGGCCCACGCCCGGACACCGCCTTTGATGTCGGCACGGCGTGCTGAGATCAAAGGCGGTGTTCTAGCGCGAGCCAGAGCTTGCTGAAAGGTGCACCTGCAGATTTCGGCCATTTGAAGCAGGCATTAGATTGTTATCCTGTGCTTTTGTTTACTGGCGTATTACTCCGCCTGAATAAATGATGCTATGTAGTCATATGTATTTCCTCATCTCTGACCGCAGACTGCAGAGGCAAAACGAAGATAAGCTGAATAAACTGGAGGCCATGTTGGCTAGGAAAGAAACGGAGCTGAAAGAACGAGAACTTCATCTGGATAATACAATTAAAGTGCATCAACAGAGGTAAGACCCTGTCAGCATCTACACTACTGTTACTGTTTACACTGGTCTTCCATTATTTTGGGTTGGAACCATCCTCCCCTTTCTTTTGGAGGGCCATTCTGTGATAACGTTGATTCAGACCTGCTCCCATAGATAATATTCTCAAAACCTAGATGATAGAGGAGAAATTGATAAGGCCGCTGATGAGAGGTAGTCCTAGAACGCATCATAAGTGAATTGGTCTATGTTTTCATTGTGGTCACTGTGGTTGATGGTATGTACTTCTGATGTTTGGTGTAGTAGTGTAGTTTATTTTTTGTTTTACTTCTTATGTCGCGGTGAACAGTATTGGAGTTCTTACAATAAAAGAAAAAGAGGAGATTAGACTGAAAAACATTAAAACTGGTTGAATCTATTCACAAATATATCTAATATATAATATAATATATGAACGAACTTTTTTTCTCACTTAGCTGTTTGGCATTGCGGTGGTTTGTGGATCATCAAAGGGCAGTGTACTTTGATGAATTTGTTCAGTGGATGGCTATGATCATCAGGAACCTTTCTAAAATGCGTCTCTGAAATAATTCATAAGCCAGCAGTGAAACCACAAGTTAGACTTAGGTATTCTTCATCTCATGTTTAATGTTTTGTTGTGATGATAGCTATCGTCAGCATTTCCGTAAGCCTACTGTGCATGCGTGCGTGCTTTTATGAGTAATGGCTATTAATGCAGAGGTTTAGAGGTTTAGCTGTTTCCTGCCATTTTTAGGGCGAAAATGGAAGAGCAGTTGGCGTATGATTCTAAGATGAGAGAACTGAAAGCATGGGAGTCCAGTGTTAAAGGTGAGTGCTCAATGTGCTTCAACGATCAATAATTGGCCTGGTGTGGAAAAACAAACTGAAAGCAATTTTGCTGAGTCTTGACTCGACTCGATTAACTGCGACTAGAATCAAATAAACCATGCGCAAGCAACTTTGAGTTTCACTTGCAACTTTTATATGGGAAGTTTCATGAAACAGAGTCACCACCAATATGTATAACATGAGTTAATCACTGGAAAAGCATTGTTTGTAGCATCCCTCTTGGTGGAACCTTCATAGTCAATGTGTAAAGATTTATGTGAGGAGCTAATGTTTTCCCTGTGGATGGTTAGCTTAACTGGGCTTGATCTCATGATCTTTCAATTTTGAGCCAGCGCTCTAGTCATTGAGCTACCCAACTATTACATATACATGTATATTGTGCACTCTCTTACTAAACACCCTGAGGCTTGCAGATAAAG